>Ga0256829_1000170_pt1 | contig 83777 bp, 96 predicted proteins | sample 131447metaG_FD_185979 | JGI IMG/M metagenome (GOLD analysis project Ga0256829, IMG submission 185979) | Hydrothermal vent microbial communities from Lau Basin, Pacific Ocean - 131-447 | ecosystem: Environmental > Aquatic > Marine > Hydrothermal vents | place: Pacific Ocean: Lau Basin | collected... | reverse complement strand
CCAATGTCCTTTTAACGCTGGGCGTGCTGTTCACACTCGGCGCGGCGACGCGTTTGGTTCCTGCAAATGTCGCTGACGCTCGCGAAGCCGATTCAGACGAGAAAGTCGAAACGGTTTCAACCAAGCCAGAAGACGCCAAAGCCACTAAAGCCGCCCTGCCTGTTGAAGGCCAGATTTGCTTTAGTGAAGACCTTTCTGAAGCGCTCGCCGCCGACCAATTGCGCCTTGAAACAGAAACCGAAGCCCTCGCCGCGCGTGAGCTTGAGCTACAAGCGCTTGAGGCCGAGCTCGCTGAGACACGCGCCGACCTGACAGCGCTGCAGGCCAGCCTGGAAACCCGCTGGGAGGACATGCAGGCCTTCGCGGGTGAGGACCTAAATCATCTGGCCCAGATGTATGGCGCGATGAAACCCGACCAGGCGGCAACGATTTTCGATCAGATGGATCCAAGCTTTGCGGCAGGGTTCTTGCGTCTCTTAAGCTCTGAACAAGCCGGCCTGATCATGGCAAATATGGAATCCCAACAGGCCTATATTGTCAGCGTCCGCCTGGCGAGCATCAATGAAGACTTACGCCGCGAAGAGTCCTAGACAAACCGCGGCAACACCGACGCATTCACGTCAACGTGACCTTATCCTTAAGGGATTATTACTACTTAAAATAGAATTGGTCCGTAACTTGCTTTTGACCTGCTGATTAACCAAGCAGGATGCAAAATCATGGCGCTCCACTCTCCACGCGAGACAGTGCATATCATACGTCAAACTTGGACGACGCGTGATGATGTTCGCGCGAATAGAGATGTTGTCTTTGTGTATGGCGACAATGTTGCCCGAGAGGGCCAACGCGGCCTTGCGCGTCAGATGCGCGGCGAACCCAATGCTCACCCGATTTCGATCAGCTGGGCACCGTTTTCCCCGTTTACGCACGCCACTGCAGAGAATGCGAAGGTCCAAATCAAACAAGACCTTGAGGCGCTTCAAGCTCGGCAGCCTGAATTGATTGTTTGGCCTCTGGGCGGACTGATTCCCGAATTTCAGACGCTTCCAAACGAGATTCACCAATATTTGCGATCTGAGGCGAAGCGGCTTTTCTTCCTCGCAGACCCAATCTGATCCGATCTGGTCCGCGACATTTTTGCACTGCAATGAATGCAAAGAGTGGGGCTCAGTTAACTCTAATTAAAACAACCCTGGATAGAAGAATCTCGTCCAAACATGATGGGGTTGTCGATGGCGTCGGCTGCGCAAAAAAAAGAAATCGATGCAGAGGAAAATACCCCTCTGAGCGAGCGCATGCTTGTTTTCAAGCACTGCAAGGCCGCCTTCGATGAAATTCAGAAGCATGGCACAGCGCCAGACCCGACCGCATACGCTGTCTGGTATTCCTATGTGTCTCGAACCCCGTCAGCGTTGCGTCTCGCCGTCGACAAGATCATTGCCAGCGGTGGTGCACTTGATCAGTATGAACTGAATGAGCTGTACCGCGAGCATATTAGCCCAAATCAGACGGTTCAGAAGAATGAAGCGATCGGAAAAGAGATCGAGAGCAGCATTCAAGACGTTTCAAAGCTGCTCCAGGCGGGCATGACACAAAACGCCCATTTCAGGACCACGCTCGACGATCTGTCCGATACCCCTACGGAAAATGTAGACGGGGAAGACGTTAAAGCCCTCCTCGGTCAACTGATCAGCGAAAGCCAGAAAATGTCTGTCGTCTCGACGCGGCTGACAGATGGCCTTCGAAAGTCACAAGAGAAAGTTCAAAAGCTCAATGAAGAGCTGGAACAGGCGCGCCGCCAAAGCTTGCTTGACCCGCTCACCTCCGTCGCAAACCGACGCGCGTTTGAGAATCGAATCCGTGAACAGATTGAAGATGCCGAAGTCACCGGCGGCCGTTTCTGCCTGGTTCTGGCCGACCTGGATGAGTTTAAAGCGGTGAATGACAATCTCGGACACCAAGCCGGCGATGAGGTCCTCAAAACATTCGCGTCGACCTTGTTCGAGAACACAAAAGGCCAAGACCTTGTCGCCAGATATGGCGGCGACGAATTTGCCATTATCCTCCCAAACATTGATGTGATGTCGGCCTACAATTTGATGGTCGCCGTCAAACACCAATTCGAACAAGCCCGCGCGTCGACCTCCCAGTTCCATGCAGCACAACTCGAAGCGACCGCCTCATTCGGGATCGCGCCGTTCAAATCCAGACGCTCCGTCGAGGATTTAATCACAGCCGCCGACACAGCCCTGAACAAAGCCAAATCACTCGGCCGCAACCGCGTGTGCGCTGAAGGACTGTTTTAAAGCGAGGTCACCGACCTTGGATTAGATTGTCCAATCCGAGCGCTGCAATCTTGTTTGCTTCCGCGGGTAATTGTCCAATTAGGACGGGCTTTCGATTGGGTGGGCGGTAGTCTTCCCCCCGAATATTGCGATACTGAGCCGTGTATTTTTCCCACGTCGTCACCCCGTCTGCCTCGGGCTTGATCACACGCCGCGATGTGGTGACGCCATGATGAAACTGGTGGAAGGTCCCTTCGCCGAGAATGGAATAGTACACCGTGTCCGGCAGGCGCAGCAATCGATTGAGAAAGTCGAGGTTCACAAGACCGCCGCCAGGAATGTCGAACGCCTCATCATACCCGCCAAGCTCATCGTAGAGCGCGCGCGGCAAGATCGGAGCGTTGGATTCGTTGAGATAGCCAAACCATCCATAACGTGATGACCCAGCTAGAGCGCAGATCTCGAACAATCGATAACCGTTTTCAGGCCAGTTAATCGATTTCAGCAACTCATCTTCGACCTCCTGGCAATACCCATCTTCAACAGCGATTTGCTGTAATGTTTCCCCCAGATGAAAGCCGGCGGTCGATGCAAATGCTCTGGGCTCATGGCGGGTCGCCTCCAGTCCCCACTTTAGCAAGCCTGGACTGGCCATTCGCGCCCCGTCGATAACAGGGCAGACCAGAGGGGCTGTCGACATTGCAACCCCTTCGTTCAACGCTCTTGCGGGCGATGGGTGAGCGTCTTCCACGAACCGATACCGGACATTGTCTGGCCAGGCTTGATGGATAGAGTCGGCAATCGGGCGTGGAGACCCATTATCCATGACGATAATCTCAACATCTTCCGGCGAAACGCCAACCTGATATGGCGGCAAGAACGACGTCACAGTTCGCGGAACTTCGCGCGCCATATTATACGAGATTATGATGATACTAATCTTGGCCAAAGGGGCTCCTTTAGGGTTTGGCGTCGGACGATTTCAGCCAAAAGCTTGCGTCATGGAGATATGCGTCTATCCGTTAAGGAGCACATAGGATACGCTTATGATGGAATGCAAGGGATCACATTCTGAACGAGGCTTTGTACTGCCATACGTTCTTGTTGTAATTGCGATTCTGTCCGCAATTTCTATCCTTGGCGTGAATACAATCCGCGAGCGCACAGCTGATCTCTCAGTGTTGATCGAAAACCACCATGTGGAACGCGCGATCGAAGACGCCGAAGAGATCGTCACCTACACGTTCCTTACTCGCCCAATGACGACGCGTGGACTCGATGTGTCGGATCGCTTCCTGGACCCAAGCACGATCCTGCCAGACCTGTTACCGGACGAGTCCGACGTTCCGGACAATGAAATTTGGAAAGCCACAGGCGAGCTTCGTCGATTGAATATTCGTGGCATAAATGTCGATGTCTTTTATCGCGACATTAGCGGCCTAATCTCTCTGAACAGCGCCTCTGAATCGGTTATTGAAACCTGGTTGTCTGCAAACCTGGAACAACCGAGCCTGGCAAAAAGTCTCGCGGCAAAGCTTCGAGATTATCGCGACCCGGACAATAGACGCGGTTTTCTGGGCGGAGAACGTGCAGACTACCGGTTTCGGACGCTGCCGCCGCCTTCCAATTCCTCTCTGAGAACAATTGACGAACTCAACCGAGTGATCGATTGGGAGCTTACGCCGACCGAGTATGCCCGCGTTTTGAAACACTTTTCCGTCCTTCCAATGGCAGGACGTCCGGCCCTGCAATGGTCGCCGGACGATCTCGTCCAACTTTACCGAGAAGAAGTCGGTACCGTGTTTTCAAGGGGTCGCCCGGATCTCGTAGATGAGGTTATACTGAATTCGCGCTTGCCGAGTGAGGGCGCTAGATTTATTTTCTTTGCAGATGGACAAAGCGGCTCCCCCCCTTTGCAGCGTATAGTGGAATTCGAAAGGACGACAGGAGCTCCCAACTTGCCGCGCCAAAGACGCACGGTGGCAGATGGGGTAATGTTGGTGGACAAGCGAGAATATACTCCAAACGATGATGTTAAACAGCTTCCTGTTTCCAGGTCTTCAAACGATCAGTGATAGCGGTGACTTGATCCCGCTAACAAAGGGATTCCGTCCCCTCGGGATGATCACTGTTCTGACGAGAGATCACTACGTTATGGAGCGAAAAGTCCTGTCACGGGGTGACGGGGTCGGTGTGCGTGCGGCAAAAGCACAAGCAGAGTTCGAATCCAGATTCACTGAGCCGGTGGCTCTGGTCGATCTCAGCAATCGCGGCAAACAATCTATGCTCGCAAACGTTTGGACCTGGGATCGCCATGCGATCGGGGAGCTCACAGGCAATCCATCCCTGCGCGTCTTACCCGAACCACTCGCACGGCGCCCGATTGAAGCCGGCGCACGCGTTGTACGCGCGCTTAGCGGTTTCGACGGAGAGATCTGGCATAACCATTTCTGCGTTGCATCTCGATGGTGGCCGGAACCCCCAACCGAAATGGAATGGGACATCTTCCAGCGCGGCGCACAATCACGATATTGGCCGACGGAACCGAACGGGACGCCAATTCTGTATGCGCTCCCCGAGGTTGAAGAAGCAAGTTGGATTAGCGACCGCGTATGGGTGGCGCCGACTTGGGGCGAACGCTTGCGGTCGATCACGCCAGCACAGCTCATCGTCGGAGCTGCCATTCTTTGCGCCGCCCCATTGGCTTATAATGCGAGTAAAATTGTTCAATTGAACGCGCAAATCTCTGGGCTCGAGCAAGAAGCTGCTGAGCGAACAGAAGCGGCTCAACCCTGGCTGCAAAACCGCCGTCGCGCCTTGGCTCAGTTGAACCAGATTTCGCAGATGAGCGCCCTGGGTGCACCTGAAGCACTTGTCTATGCGCTGATGGACATGGAAGCTGCATTGGTCAGTGCAAACGCCAATGCCGCCGCCGTGAACTATGACGCACCAACGCTCGAAGTTCGACTCGAGGGCCGGTCAGAAGACGACCTTAACGTCGTCGCACTCGTGCAAGCGTTAGAGGCAAGCACAAACTGGTCGGAAGTTAGGTTTGATTCCGGAAGTCGTTCGATCATCGGAACCGTCACCACCGACGAAACTGAAGGCGAGGCGCAACCATGAGCATTGCCGACAATATTCGTGAACAAGTCCGCGCCAACATCCCATTGCGGATGCAATATCTGCTGATTGCGCTCGGGATCGTCGTCGTTGTCCTTGGCTTGCTAGAACTTTCGGATGAAAAGAACCGACTGCTCGCACAAAAGCAGACACTAGAGCGTGAAATTCAAACCCTGTCAGAAGGCAGTGTATCTGAATGGGAAGATCGCCTTGCACTGGCATCTGACGCGCGCGGCGCATGGATGGAGACGCGCTGGCAGGCCGAAACACCAGGGATTGCGTCCGCCAACGTACAGAAACATCTCACCGAGCTCACGCGCGAAATTGGACTCGAAAGTGTTCGTCTATCTGTCGCCAGCGATCCGATATCGACGGGCGACAACGATCTGCTACGCTTTGAAGTGACCGGACTCGGGGGCGCAAACGTCCTCTCAGAGCTGCTCGTCACATTGAGTGTTTCGCCCAAGACCATTTTGATCACCGATATTTCGGCGCCTATTCGTACGGATCAAAAAACGAGAATGTCGGTTGCGGGTTATGTGCCTTATCTGACCTCATTGCCAAATGAGGAGGCGCCCCAATGAGTGCTCGCGTTTTCACCCTCTTGGGCGCTATGGTCCTGCTGGGGACAGCAGGTTCTGTCTTGTTTGAGAATGGCAGTCGTGCCGGCGCCTCAAACCAGTCCACTGGTGATGCCTGGCGCGAGCCAGCTGCACCGATCAATTATTTCAACTCTGGAGATCGGTTCTTAAGCGCTTTGAGCACGGGCCGCCTGTTTCCGAACACACAGCCACGCATCAGCGCCGCGGAAGCAGCCGCACAAGAAGCCGCAGCTCAGGAAGACACTGGTCCAACGATTTTCCCAACGCTGATTTCGATTTCGCGCAGAGATGATACGCTCATCGCCCTCGTTGCCCACGAAGATGGTCAACAAGTGTACGTTGAGAAAGGTGACCTTCTGGTCGACGAATGGACAGTCGCGGATCTGTCTCGGGATGCCTTGGTGGCGCGACTGGACAGCGATCTTATCCGAATTCCGCTCTTTCTAACGGACGAGTAAGACTGATTTAGAAGTCGAACGAACTCCCGCCTTCACCAAGATCGAGGTCTTGGCGACGCGGCATCCTCATACCAACCCACCCTACTCTGGCGAGCCAGTGGAGCGTCTCATTGCCTTCTGTGCGGAGCCGGATCGCGACCGGCAGAGGTGGCATGAGATACTCGGTTGAGTCATCAAACTGCCCAGGGTCGGGAAAGCTCGTCGGTGGCCAGACTGGGCTCCACACCGCGTTTTGTCCAAGATAATCGATTTGCGCTGGACTCTCGAACGAAGCTAACTGGAATTCTTGCCCGTCCGCCTGAAAATACAACGCCCGCCCCTCATCACGAAGATCGAAGATGAATGGCTGTATCAGTGCCTCATTTGAGAACAGAATACTCGATGAAAGCCCCTGAAACCGCGTCGGCTCACCAATAAACTGGAAGGATCGCGGTTCTTCGGGCCAGGCTGGCACCAACGACTCAACGACACGATGAAATCCACCACGGACAATTTGATCATCAAAGACTTCCGCGCTTTTGGTTTCCACGCGATCTACGAGATCCATTTGAAACAAAAGTGATCGGAAAATTACCGCGGACGTAATCGCCAGTATTGTCAGCGTTACAAGAACCTCGAGTAGGCTGAAACCCAGCTGCGATGCCCGATCTGGCAAGGCGGGCAATGTTCGGGGTGAAACAGAAGAGCGGTCTTTGAACATTTCTAAAAATGAATTTCGGGTACGGAAAACCAATCTGAGATATCTATATCTAGCATATCGGACAGCGAGACCAAATCCTCGCGATACAGGTCTTGCAGGAAGGTAAAGTCGTCTTCAAGCCCCGCCGGAGCGGCGAGACTGCTTGGGTTCACGTTCTCTTCGATTGGCTCGAACTCAACGGCGTTGACGCCAAGAAAAGCGAGCAAGGCCTGCATCTTCTCATCCTGCGCTGACACTTGGTCGGATCTGAGGATAAAGACCTGCGCCGGGTCGAATATCTCAAATACGCGGCTCAGCTGCTGCGCATAAAAACCGCGCTCCACATAGCTATAGATATTGTGCACACCGAAGGGCGCGTTCGTAACCCGGCTCCTGCCTTCGCGGATGGCAGCGCTGAAACTCAACGGTTCACGCTCGCGGCGCCGTTCCATTGACCATGCAGAATAGGCACGCATCACTGGATGGCGCAGGCTCACAATCAGTTTCATTTGCGGGTTGTGCTCTTTCAGCAATGAGATTGCATGCGGCCAATACAAATAGATTGGCGTTCCATCCGCATACAAGCAGTCACGCGGGGCATCGACAAATCTTCGATTGAGCAATTCCGGATCGCGATCGATTGGCCCATCGGCTGTAAGCGGCCGCCTGAAGAAATGTGTTTCCTTGACCTCAGGAAAATAGATGTCCGGATGTTGATTGAGATACTGCGCCAGGGCGGTCGTACTGGCCTTTTGGGCACCGATGATCGCCAAGCTGAGTTGAACATTCTCCATATGCGCAAGTACCCCCAAAAGAAAAAGGCGGCCAATGAAGGCCGCCTTTCCAAATTGAAGTCGACTGTAACCTAGAAGTTACCGTCGTCATCTCCGTTAACAGAACGACGAAGCTGGTCGGTATCGCCATTTGTTTCATCAGAGTTCGCGTTGTCACCGAATGGCACAACAGTCGCTGTTGATGGACCAGAAAGCAGACGGTCAACGTCGAGATCGAGCGTCGCGCCGAAGATCCAAGTGATGTCAGCTGTACCGAATGCTGAACCAACGATGCCTTCGATGTCGGTGCTGTTCAGACGCACTTCCGAACCTTGGACGCTAGAAGCTTCCAGAGTGAATGGGAAGACGCCGTTCACGCCGTTCCGTGAATTCTCAGTGATGAGAAGTGAAGGAACGTCTGATTGCAGACCAGCAAGACCAGTCACACGGAAGATTGAGTTCACACGACCGTTAGAGTCTGCAACCCAGTCAAATGGTCCGAATGTAGAACCGTTGAATACGAGGTCTTCAACGTCTGCAGACAGGAATGGATCTGACGCGCTCAGGAAAGATCCGCCAGTTGTACGCAGGTTCAGGATCGCATCACTGACAGACACAACTTGAGCCATCATGTCGTTTGTCGCGTCCGCAGTAATCTCGATGTTGCCGAGATCCCCAGGAGCGGCAGTCGCAGGCGCACCAGCGACCGCGTCGCCATCAAGCGCGATAGTGTTCGATGCTGCGGCTGCAGTATCCACCCAGAATGCGGCTCCGGTACCTGCACCTGAAGCAATACCAGCGTCATCTACGAAGTCAATGTCGGCTTCGTAGCCGATGACGTCAGTAACAGACGCAGCGGTAGAACCGAAATCGATGAATACGCTTGTGTCAACACGAACAGCCGCGTCACCGATGGTCGCGACAGTTGCTGTGTCGGTGCTAACTGTATCCGCCACAAAACCTTCGAACGCTCCGGCTGTTGCCATGAAGTCGATCGCAGTTGGGTTTGTGTCTGGCGAAATAGTTGCCCAGAATGCGTCGTCACAGTCAGCAATCTCATCTGGCGCAAGTGTCAGACCAGAACCGGTAGTGAGGGAAGCAGTGCCACCTTCAATCGGTGTTCCAGCGCTCTCTGTTTGGAACTCAGTAACTTGAGCAGTAACGTCGCCACAAGATGACATCAGGATTGGAAGAACCAAGCCAATCGCGTCACGAGCGCCACCGTTACTAGAAGTATCGGCTGTGTCAGAGGTCACCAGGTAACGCACTGTAGACTCGCCAGCTGCACCACCAGAGTTCACAACCGAACCTGTGTCGCCAGAAACAACTTCGTCGCCGTCAAGAGCAGACGCAAATACTGCATTTGTCAGTTGCACGGTCAGGAAGATGTTTTGACCTGGAGGGATCTGACCTTGTGTCAGGACCTCAAGGCCGACAGTACCAGTCGAACCGCCGACAGCGGCAGATAGTGCTGCGAAGTCTACTTCTTCCGCGACTGTGACCGTTCCGCTAGTTGCGTTAATGGTACCAGCTGCGGTTGGCGCTACATCAGACAGCTCCAGTTGAAGCTGTGCATTTGCGGCCCCAGCGATAAGAGCTGCGGCAGATGCGGCCCCCATTAGTTTCATCATTTTCATAAGGATTTTCCCTCGGTTGATTTACTACATCCGCCGCGCACCTGAATAATCCCGTTCGCACGCATTGGACAGCGGGGGCTCGCCCCACACTCGGTGTTAAAAGACTGTCAGCTTCACCTGTCAAGCGAGTAAGCGGAATTTCTGCATATTCATATTTGTTTCACCAAAATCGTTGCAATTGCGCACCGGTACAGGGACAAATATTTCCTGCAAAACTGATCATTCACCCCAACTAGAACGCGCGATAGGGAAACTGTTCGCGTGCGGCGGTGCGGTAGACTTCAGTTTCGAATGACCGACCGTCAGCGTGCTGCACGAAAGCAGTGATTCGCACCAATTGAGCGCTATATCTTCCCTGCTGACCAACGCTCATCACAGCATTCGTTGCTTCCGTAACGGGAACGCCGCGCCAGGACACTGACCAACCTCCCCCCATATCGAAAACGCCCTCACGTTCGTCGGAAATATCGATCACAGCGAGATAGTCAGCCGCGACACGCTCAGCCGCTATTCGAGCAGCGCTGTTTTCCAATCGGCCTACGCTTCTGGCATTTTGTGATTGAAGAACAAGCAAAGGCACCGAGGCCACACCTAGAATCGCCACCGCAACGATGGCCTCCATTAGCGAGAACCCAGCTTCAGCGTTTGGCTGAGAATATGTGCTTCGCCAACTCACTCATCATCCACGGAGATAGCCGGCTCGATTTCGCGCGAAGGCGTGCGAACGTTGAGGTGACCGACATTGCTGCGAAGCATGGTCCGCAAATTATCTTCGCGCGCTGACACGCCTTCAATCTGCTGAAGTAGTGTTTCCGCCAGCTGAGCTTTCTCTTCTCGGTCTCGCAGAACATAAGCTGTGATCAACACCAACAATTCGGTTCGAGTTTGGCCCAGCGAATTCGTCCGGAACAGGTTACCCGCAATCGGGAGGTCTTTGAGAATAGGAACACCGGTTTGGGTCTCATTATTGTTCGTTTGAATCAGGCCACCCAAGACCACTGTTTCGCCGTCTTGAACCGACAGCTGAGTGTCTAAGGTTCGGTTGGAAATGGTCGGACTGCCCGCAACACCCGCGGCCTCCAGCACAGTGGAAACCTCCTGAGAGATCGACAGATCAATCCGATTCTGACTGAACACGATTGGCTCAATCGTCAGCAGCACGCCGGTTTTGCGATATTCCACCTGCTGCAGCACATCGAGCGTACCTTGTCCGTCTTGCGCATTGTCAGCGCGCTGGGACGTAATAACAGGAATGTCCGTGCCGACCTGCAATCTTGCCGAACCACCAGATCGCGCAACCAGTTTAGGCTTTGAAAGCACATTTAGTTGCTCGTTCTGCGCAAACGCATTCAACGCAAGGTCTACATTTCCAGACAAGAAACCCACCTGAAAACCGTTTGAGCCAAGGTTCACACCATCTCTTGTCCCAAGTGTAGCGTTAAAGTCATCGTTCCCGATGCTGTCCAGGAAGAAATCAACACCGTATCGCGTTGTATCGGTAAGAGTCACCTCGGCGATTGTCACATTGATGAGAACCTCGCCGGGAGCGCGATCCAATTGTTCGAGCAGGGGCCGCACTCGCGCATACTCCGATGCCGTACCTGAGAAAATGAGACGATTGGAAATTGCATCGACAACAATCGCACCACCTCTGCTTGTAGGCGCCCCAGGCCCTCCCGCCGGTACTCCGCCCGGTGGCAGCTGGGCCGATTGCGCGCTTCTCCCGGAGAGCACGGAATTAACGGTATCTGACAGCAATGTCGCATCGACGTTCTGAACATCGTATACGAATATTTGCTCAATATCGCCCGTCGTGGCGGCCTGATCGAGTTGGCGCAACCAGAACTTTGCACGCGTCAATGCGGCGTCACTTTTTGAGAAAATGAAGAGCTGGTTGGAAAACTCGACCGGGAGAATAAGCAACGTTCTCTGGATGCTGGCATTGCTGCTCGACTGCCATCCCTCCGCTTTCATCATCAGCGAAACTTGGTCTGCCAACACTTTCGCACCAATAAAGCGCGGTTTGTAAGATTCGAGCGCGGTGCCAGCATAGGAGAGCTCATCCAATTCCTCGATGATGGCGAGCGCAGAGTTCACGTCCGTTGGCAAACCATTTAGCGTGATTGAATTATTTCTCGGGACGCTCTGAATTTGCAGCCGATCATTGTTTGGAAAGGCTTGCCGTAGAATCCCCGTCATTTCATTTGCGTCGATGGCTTCAAGCTCGACGAACATCACAACGGGTCGGATTTCTAACGGCGTATCGAAATTTGCTCGCCCTCGAATAAACGACGGCACGCGCGAGCGCAGCGCGGCATCCTCGATAATCTTGTAAACGCCATCTTCTGGGACAACGGCAAAGCCATACGAGTTCAACACATCTGTGATGCTCTCCAAGTAAGCCTCGGATGACATTTCCCCGGACGTACGCAGAATCACCGACATATTTCCGTTTTCGGCGACTCCCGGTCCCGTAAAATAGGGCACCTGCAACAGTTGACCGAACGCTAGATCAATCAAATCGGGCAATGATATCTCACGCGCGCTCGTTTCAATCGTAGCGTCTATCAACTCCGGCGCTGGTGTCCCGCCGCCGCTATCAGGCCGATTGCTGACACCATTCCGCAACGCGGGCACATCAAACAATTGGGTTTGTGCCGCAGTATCTGAAGATTCTGATGGCTCTGTTTGATTAGGTAGCGCACCAGATAAATCGGCGCTGTCGCCACTCCAACTGCCTTGTTGTTCGCGAGTCTCTAAAATCAGTTCTGACCGATTTAACTCATCTCCCAAGGTTTCTTGCGCTCTGGGCAAACTCGATGAGCAGGAGGTTATGACCAGCGGCACGATTGTCGCTGCTAAAATACCCCCTGAAAACCGATTTAGTAATCTACGCATACACAATCTCTTAAGCTTGTCCCTCAGCACGTTATCTCACAATATCGGCAATTTCGGGACAATGAATTTCAGTCGAGGACGATATTTAACTTATCAGCTGATCTGGCACCTTACCCAAGTCCGCATCCAAGCCTTCGCCGCCAGGCTCATTGTCAGCGCCGAAAGTGAAGACGGAGGGGGCCGTTTCAAATCCAGACCGATCTCGCTCGGGCGGCGCATAGCGATACGCAACCCCCCAAGGGTCAAGCGGAACTGATTCAATGTATGGCCCAGCCCAACGTCTCGAGGCAGCTGATTCAGTTGGCGGCGCCAGCAAAATGTCGAGGCCTTCTTGCGTTGTCGGATAACGTCCAACGTCGAGTTTAAACGTATCAAGCGCGACCAAGATTGAACGGACCTGTGTTTCTGCGACCGTTTGTTGAGAGCGATCGATCTGTTGGAACAAACGCGGCGCGACCAAAGCAGAGATCATGCCCATAATTGCCAAAACGATCAGAATTTCCAGAAGCGAGAACCCGCCCTGCTTTGCGGGCTCAGCCTGCGCCCGGCGAATAGCGGATCGGAGGTGACTAAATACGTGCTTCATCATGAGATTCTCAATCTGCGTTACTATACCTAGGAGGGCGCCAGCTCGTAGAGCGATGTCATAGCCAAGACTATACTGATCACAATCGTTCCGACAATAAGCGAAATCACGAGAATGGCGCTCGGCTCGATGAGCGCCGTGACTTGCTGCGTGCGCTCTTTCGTGTCGCGTCTGAACGCTTCTGCTGAGTATTCAAGCATTTCAGGCAATCGCCCGACCCGGCGTCCCGACTTGATCATGTCCAATACGGTACCGTCGAAATCCGGCAGGTGCTTTTCGATCGCGACCTCCAAGGGTTCACCGCCGCGAACGGATTTGCGCGTACGTTCCAAGCCTGCTCTAATTTTTGGCGACCTGATTTCAGGTTCGGCTAAGCTCAACGCTTCCAGCATACCCGATCCATGCTTCAAAGCGCTCTGCAACGTGGAGCACCAGCGCGCCATGTCACCCGCGATCAACATGTTTCGCGTTACGGGGATGCCTTCCAACACCGCCCTGCCCGCCTTCTGAAGCTGGTCTCGGACGCTAAACCCGATGACAGCCAAGACCGCAAAGATCGCCATAGCCAATGTCAAATTCGCTTTCAGCCAAACGCTGGAATTGATCACAACTTTAGAGATGCCCGGGATGTCGCCATCACTGTTTTCGAGCAGGTCCGCGAATTGAGGCACAACGAAAAGGCAAAGCAACAGGACGATCATCGATCCCGCCACAACCAGGAAGGATGGATAAGCAAGAGCCGCTCGAATTTCGCTGTTCAGCTCCAAGTCGTATTCATATTTGTCCGCGGCTTCCATCATGGTTGGCCCGAGATTTCCGGTTGCCTCACCGAGTTCCGCCAATCGGACCACATACGGTGGAAGCCCCTCAAAATGGTCTGACAAAACAGTGGAAAAACGGGCACCCGCCCGCAAGTCGGTCCGCATTTTTGCGATTTGCTCAGGGATGTTTCCAGCCGTAGAATTACCAGAAATGCTCTCAATCGCATCGGCCAAAGGAAGCCCGGCGTTCAAGAGGACAGCCAGCTGCCGGATCACGCGAGCTTTTTGCTTGTCCGAGGCTGCAAGGCCCAGTTTGAACTCTTTGAGCGTGAATTCTTTTTGTATGCTAACCGGCGAAAGCCCGCGTTCGCGTAAGGTTGCAAAGGCTAACTTCTTCGATCCTGAAGAAACTTGCCCCTTAACTTCTTGGCCACGCTCATCAAGCGCTCTGTATGAAAAAATTGACATTGCTGGATCACGCCACTCAAAGACAGTATAGAAAGTGTTCTTTTTTGTAGGGTGAAGTCAACCATGAGCTCTAGCGTAGCTGCGAAAATCCACGCGCCGAAGAAAATCGGTCAGCTGCTGGTCGAGCGTGAACTGATCACCCAAACTGACGTCGATCAGGCACTCGTGCTGCAGCAAGAGGCGGGTATTCTGTTCGGAGAAGCGCTGCTCCGCATCGGGGCGCTCTCTGAAGAGCACTTAGTCTCTACGCTCAGTGAGCAATTGCAGATCCCAATCCTAGAGGATGCGGCTCGACCAGATTCATTGGAACCGATCAATACCGCACTTGAACGGCTAGGTTTGGATTGGACCTGGGCAACCTATCACCAAGCCATCATGTGGTGGTCGAATGACGAGCTGATCGTCGCGGCGCAGCGTCCGCTTGCACCGCAATTACTTGAGTCTGTTGAACACGCCTTGTGGCGCGTCCAACTTTTTTCGAGCACACAAATCAGAGTGTTTCTGGCAAAGAGCGCGACAATCGAACAATATCTTTTGCAATCTCAAGCGAACGAGAATGCGAGCGATGATGGCGACTTTTCCCTGCAGAAGCTTCGCGAAATGGCGGAGGAAGCGCCGGTTATTGATTTCGTAAACCGGTTGTTCGAGCGCTCAATGCGCAAGAACGCATCTGATATTCATATTGAGCCCGCAGAAGCCGAGTTTGAAATTCGCGTGCGGGTTGACGGCACAATGCGGTCCGATGGGCGTTTCCCAAAATCAAAGTTCGACGCCGTCGTCAGCCGGATTAAAATTCTTTCCGGTATGGACATTGCCGAACAGCGCCTGCCTCAGGACGGCCGGCAAACCATCAGATTGTCCGGCGAACGCGTCGATTTGCGCGTGTCCTCTCTTCCCGGGACGAATGGCGAAAGCATTGTTATTCGTTTGCTGCGAAAGGACGTCTCTTTGCCGGGTCTGCAAGAGCTCGGGCTACAAGGCTATGCGGAGCAAGCTCTCAATCGTTCGCTGACCCACAATAATGGCGTGATCTTGATGACCGGCCCAACCGGCTCAGGTAAGTCGACAACGCTGCATAAAATCCTTCAGCGTCTGGATGATGGTAATCGGAAGATCATCACCATCGAAGATCCGGTTGAATATGAGATGCCGAACATCACGCAGATCCAGGTCCGCTCCGAAATTGGCTATACATTTAAAGACGGCCTCCGATCGATTCTGCGTCACGATCCTGACGTCATCATGGTGGGTGAGATCCGGGATGGCGAAACCGCAACAATCGCTGCGCAAGCCGCTCTGACTGGTCACATCGTCTTTTCAACCCTGCACACCAATTCAGCATTGGGCGCGATCGAGCGTCTCGTAGATTTGGGGCTGGATCGCTTCCTGGTGGCCTCTTCGGCGCGCGCCTTTGCGTCACAACGTCTGGCGCGAAAGCTCTGCCCACACTGCTCCACGCCGTCCTCTTCTGCTCTCGGCGATGATTTGGTGCGCCAGTCGATTGCAAACGGTGCCAAGCTGCAAGAAGCCTTGAGCGGGCCCGCCAATTGGCGACAAGCGAATGGATGCGATGCCTGCGATCATACCGGATATTCTGGCCGGGTTGGGATCTATGAAGTCGTTCCAGTCGATGACAACCTCAGATCACAAATCGGGAAAGGCGGCGCAGAAGGCGAATATGTGCGCCAATTGCGCGACGACGGATATCTGACCCTGTTCGAAGATGGACTGATCAAAGCCTTTCAAGGCAAGACCACAGTCGATGAAGTGCTGCGGGTCGCTGGAAACGCAGATCTCGAGATCAGTTAATGGCCTCAAATCACCCTGTCCTCATCCTTGGCATGCATCGCTCGGGAACATCCTGCTTGGCCGGATGTCTTGAAGCCGCGGGGCTTCATCTCGGCGCCGTCAATACGGCAGCTCCTTTCAATAAAAAGGGAAACCGAGAGCCAGAGCATATTCGCGAATTGCATGATGCTCTGCTCGAGCAAAACGGCGCGAGCTGGAACGTACCACCTGCAGGGCCGCTTGATTGGCCGGCAGATTTATTGGAAGCGCTAAAACAACGAACGGCAGACCTCGCGACTGAGAACTGTTGGGGCATCAAAGACCCCAGGAGCGCCTTCTGCCTGAAGGGTTGGAAAAGCCTGTTTGAGCCAAGATACGTGGTCTCATACCGGCACCCAAGCGCGGTTGTCTCGAGTCTTGTCCGCCGTTCGATCTCTTGGAAACGCCCTATGGAGCGTGCTGACGCTTATGCGCTTTGGGCGGCTTACAATCAGCGCATTCTAGATGAGGTAGAGGAAACGGACACGCCATTCATTCGGTTTGGAGTCGAGCGAGAAGAATATTCAAAGCAGCTGAAACCAATTTGCGAGCAACTCGGTCTCAATTTTGAAACGGCGATGACGTTTTACGACGCAGATCTCGACACCAATTCATCGGATACCTCAGACATGCCTGAGGCATGTAAAGCGATTTGGGAAACGCTCGAGCGCAATCGATACTAGATCAACTAGGCTGAACTGCACGGCAGGTTGGCGGCTGAATAATGAGCGGATATTCGCGACCTGACGGCGCAACACCCGACACTTCCCCAACGCGACATTGCCCAAATCGGTTGTACATAGGATCGGTAATCACACGAACCGACCAGCCGTCGGGCAGGTCAACCGTGGCAGCAATTTCTTGTTCTAGGTTGATATTGCGTTGCTCAACAAAAGCGCGGTTGCGGATGTTTGTCAGCTCTGACTTGATCTGGCGCATTTCAATCGATTGCTGCCAGCGTTGATAAATGCCAACTGATGATTGCGCTGCGAGCGTTAGGATCAAGCCCACCAAAAACAGGGCGACCATAATTTCCATCAATGAGAAACCGAGATTTCGGGGATCAGATGAACGCATTCTTCTTCAAGACCTGCACTATGGACACGCGGGCCTAGCTTAAACCACTTTCTGAGGATCATTCCAATCGCTCGCATGTGTTTCAGCCCAAAAGTGGACAAGGCAAAACCCCCAAGATAACGCTTCTCGCAAGCTAGAATGACCAAGACAACGAGATTGGAATCCGCGTGACATCAGTGCCAAAACAACGCTCCATCGCGATACTCGGAATGCATCGAAGCGGCACCAGCGCGCTCGCTGGAACCCTTCGTGCGCATGGCGTTTACTTTGGCCAGGTCTTGGATCAGGGCATTCAGTACAATCCTAAAGGACTGCAGGAAGCGCCCTCTATCCTGTACATGCAGGAAGATCTGCTGCTCAAGAATGGCGGCGCCTGGCACAGTCCACCTGAGTCGGTTGAGTGGCAACCAATGCACAAAGCCGTTCGGGACTTGTTTATCGAGTCGCGCACCGACCAATCAATTTGGGCGTTCAAGGATCCACGCACTTTGTTGACGCTCGATGGCTGGTTCGATGTGCTGCCCCAGCTGGAATGCGCGGGAATCTTTCGCCACCCTGCAGAGGTCGCGATGTCGATCCACAAGCGCAATCAATTTCCGCTCGAACAGTGCCTGGAGATCTGGTGTGCGTACAATGAGAAACTCCTCCACTTCCATCACCAGCGGGCATTTCCATTGATTGAGTTTGTTGGAGATGAAGCGGCTATGGCGTCTGGTTTTTCACGAATGATCGATGCACTTGCCTTGACGCTGAACGCACCTGATCAAGCTTTTTTCGAACCAGGTATGAAACACCAAGATCGCCCGGATGTCGCCTTGTCGCCGCGCGCAATGGAAATTTACGCGGCTCTGCAAGCGCTCGTGATTTGAGTTATGCTCCGAATACACTCCACCCGCCTGTTTCCGAAAGATCGCGGTGCAACACAGTACCGCCTCACAGGCATTGCGAAACTCTGTGACTGGATCGTCCTCTCTGACAAAGCGGATCCACAAACGCATCTGATCAAGCGGCACGGCAAGCATTCACCACGAACAGTGTTTTTGTCGTTTCGCTGGCAGCGGACGGCTCTGAGATTCTTTGTCGAGCAGGTCCTGCCGCAGATCGATGAACCATTCACATTGATCAGTGGATCAGAAGACACCACGATCCCCAATCAGATTGACGCTCGAATGGAGATGTTCAATGCGCAGGACCGGGACGCCATCGCGGCGATATTGAACCATCCGATGTTGACGGCTTGGGTGGCGGAAAACTTAGATGATGCCGGGCACCCAAAGCTCCATCCGCTCCCTCTGGGAATGGTGTTCAATGAAGAACCGCAGATCCGCGAGCTCATCACAATTCCATCCTCGCCGCCGCTGTCTGAACGCCCACTTAAAGCATTGTGCGGTCATCACATTAGACCCGGAGAACAATGGGCCGCGCGTCGAAAAGTGTCCGAATTCGCGAGTGGTCCTTGGCGAGATTGGTGTACTGGGCTCGATGCAGGTGTGTCCGAGGACGAGTTTACAAGACTGATCGAACAACATGCGTTCGTTCTCTGCGTCGAAGGGGGCGGAATAGATCCCTCGCCCAAGGCTTGGCTGACATTGCTGCACGGCGCCATACCGATCATCAAGCGGAGCGCGCTCGACAGCGCATATGAGCATTTGCCGGTCGTCTTCGTTGAGGACTGGTCTGAGGAAGCGCTGTCTCTCACGCGCCTGAAACGTTGGCGCGACGAACTCGTTCCTTTGTTCGACCAATCGGGTCTACGACGCTCCGTACAAAATCGTCTCGGACTGGACTATTGGTGGGATTACATCCTCACCCGCGCTTAGTTCAGTAAGATCGAAACGATCAGCGTGATGCCCAGTGCCAGCGATGAGAGCGCAGTGAGCAGCGCGCCCGACACGCGCATCAAGACGAACTTCCCGGCGCCTCGGGCATCGACCAAATGCGAGCCGGAATTGCTGGTGAAGGCGAAGGCGTGCAGCAAGCGCGCGACAAAAAAGGCGATCCCAGCGGTCAGCGCAATCCAAGTTTGGCCGAAGAGCAATTCATACAACGCCAATACGGTGACGAATATCGCAGCGTTTTCTGCCAGGTTGCCATGCCGGCGTACCAAACGCTCAAGCGTCACATCCTCAGCGACACCAACGCCCTTGCCAGAATTGGAGCGATACGTGCCGACGGTGAGCATCAAGATGATTTGCAGGCACAAAAGCGCCCCGCCAAGCAGGGCGGCATAGATTGGGGGGAACACGGTTTCCATAGGTTAGATCCTTGCCAGTGAATGAAGTGGGTGGGGCGCGATAACGCCCCGCCCGAATTGTCTTTAGTGATGGGTTGGGGTGAGCAGGACTTTGCCATCTCGCCCGCCAGCCGCCGCTCGGGTTACAGCATCGGCAATTTCCTCAAGCGGGAAGCGCGAGTCGATCTTGGTCCTGATTTGACCACTCGCGATTAGCGGGATCAGAACGCCGAGCGCGCTTTGCTTCTGCTCTTGGCTGGCGGTCTGATACCATTGCTGGAGCCAGAACCCACGCGGGCGAATGTCTTTGGTGATCATGGCGCTCAAGTTTAGCTCCGGCTGTTTGCCAGACAGGGTGCCATAAGTGATGATGCTTGCGCCATATCCGAGCGTCTCAACCATGCGCTCATGGCTCTCACCGGCGACACAATCGAATGCCAGGCGGATATCCGCGCCGCCGGTCGCCTCTGCCACACGTTCTGCGAGGTCAGGACCGTCCAGGAGCACCACGGTCCCGCCAAGGTCTTTCAGGCGCAGCAGCTGGTCGTCACGGCGGACGATGTTTACGGTTTTGATGCCTTTCAGCGCCGCCAATTGAATCACCATTTCACCCACGGCTGAGTTTGCAGCGTTTTGAATGATCCAATCGCCGTCTTTCAGTTCCGCGAAATCACTCAGCATCAGATGCGCGGTCAGCGGGTTCACGGCGAGCATTGAAAGCTGCTCAACATCCCCGGGAGGCGCTGGAATAAACCCAGATGCCGGCGCAATGATTTCGCTGCGCCATGTGCCCCCAACGCCGGCCAGCAAGACAGTTTGCCCAACCTGTAAGTGGCTAACCCCGTCGCCAAGCTCGACCACTTGGCCGACACCTTCACCACCAGGCACAGACGGCAAAGCTGGCGCCGCAGCATACTGCCCTGCGATCTGGAGCAAGTTGGCTGGATGGATTGGGGTCGCGAGCACACGGACTTTGACCTCGCCCGCACCAGGGGTTTGATCGGGTACGTTTTTCAGCGTCAGCACATCGGCTGGGTTGCCCAATTGATTGAATTCGATGACTTGCATGGTCTTTCTCCGTTCGACGTTTGATGTCTGAACAGCAAAATAGAGGGCTCAATTCGCAAGAAAAATCCGGCATTCGGCGCAATTGTATTGTCGATTCGGCAACAATCAGCCAAAATGGGCAAAGCGGGACGAAATAGTGAGACACTGAGAATGGATCGCCTTCGCGCCATCGAATACTTTATCAAAGTCGCCGAATTAGGCAGCTTCACCTCCGCCGCGAAGTCGATCGGTGTTCCCGCCTCGTCCATATCGAGGCGTATTCAAGACCTGGAAGCCGAGCTCGGCACCACTCTGCTCAACCGGACCACACGCAGCGTTAGCCTGACCGAGCTAGGCGCGGTCTATCTTGAGCAAGCGAGACCCGCCTTGAAGGCGCTGAACTATGCAGGCGAGCTGATCAATGACCGGCCGAGCGCGCCCAGCGGCTTCCTGCGCATTACGGCGATGCCAGGCTATGGCGGTCTGCACTTGATGCCCGCCATCCACAAATTGCGGGCCCAATACCCGGATCTTATCATCGATGTCGAACTCACCGATCAGGTCTACAATCTCGCCAATCACGAAGTGGACATTGCGGTGCGGGGCACGTCGGACTTACCCGAACGCGCCATCGCCCGAAAACTTGCCAGCAGCGATATGATGCTGGTCGCCTCGCCCGCCTATCTCGAAACCCATGGCGTTCCGAAAACACTGGCGGACCTGAACGCACATCGCACCCTGCTCTATCGCGGGCCGCAGCGCATCATTCAGTGGCAAGCCAAGACCTCCGACGGCTGGCTCGAACTACAAACCCACCCTGCCTTTATCTGCAATATCGGCCGCGCTCTGGTGGACGAGGCGCTGGCTGGCACAGGACTGGGCCTGTTTTTCGATTGGGGCATCCAGGAGGAGCTGAAGCGCGGTGATCTGGTACCGCTGACTTTGTCAGATGCAGACCTCTCGATCACGCGCAATCCGGATTCCGGGATCTATCTGCTCTACAATCAACCCAAGTACCGGCTCAACAAGATCAAAACGACGGTCGACTTCCTGGTTTGCGAGTTGACGCGCTGATAGAGACAAGCACGTCGCGCGACATACAGAAATTAAAAAGCCCCCGAAAAACCGAAGTTTCTCAGGGGCTTGTTTGGGTGCGGGAGTAGGATTTGAACCTACGACCTTCAGGTTATGAGTCGCCCCCGGGCTAATTCCCATATCATCTCGATATATAATTGAAAATCTCGATTTGTCCGTAACGTATTGATATTATTGCATTAATAAGGAAATTCGATTTCTTGGAATTTCCCGGCTCAACCCGCTCGTTCTCGATTATCTGCTACCATGGAGCGACCCTAAATTGTATCATCTGGCCAACGAGAATTGTGAGGTGGCAGATGAAAATCACGCAGAAATTTGTAAACTCTCTGAGCGCATCTGACGTTGGAGAGACCTATTGGGATCCAGACCTCAAAGGGTTTGGCCTGCGGGTGAACCGCAACCTCACGATGTCATACATCGTTCATTTCCGGGTGGAAGGAAAGCAGAGAAAGAAGGTGCTCGGACGCACGAGCTCTGTAAAAGCCGACGAAGCAAGAAGACGGGCTCAAGTTTTGATTGGAGCAGCTTCAGGCGGGGAAGACATAATCGGCGACTTAGCAGAGGACGCGAAAGCTCCAACGATTTCTGATCTCGCGGAACGGTTTAAAGCAAACTACATCCCGTATCATTTGAAGCCTTCGACTCAAAGCGAGTACACGCGCAACATCGAGCTTTATATTGTTCCATTGCTGGGTGAGAAGAAGGTTTTGGAGATAAGCCGCAGCGATGCAGCACAACTCCATCAAAGCCTCTCCGATAGACCTTACCAAGCAAATCGCGTGTTAGGCACATTCTCAAAGATGATTTCTCAAGCAGAAGTTTGGGATTTACGCGGCGAGAAAGCTAACCCGTGCATGCGTGTAAAAAGGTTCAAAGAAGAGAAAAGAGAGCGCTTCCTCTCGAAAGAAGAACTTGTACGTTTGTTTCGAGCATTGGATCTCGAAGAAACACTCTCGCCCATGTCGGCGGCGGCTTTCAGACTCCTCATATTTACAGGATGCCGTCTTGGTGAGATCCAGTATCTTCGATGGAGAGAAGTCGACTTTGAGCGTGGCGAATTACGTCTAGAAGATTCAAAAACTGGTAAAAAGACAATCTATCTGACCCCAGAAACAACAGCGATCCTAAAATCGATTCCGCAAGCAGCTGACAATCCATTTGTCATTCGGGGGATTGTGCCTGGTCAGCATCTCACGGATTTTCAAAAACCATGGCGTCGGATCAGAATATCCGCCAAGATCCCAGACGTAAGAATCCATGACTTGCGGCATACGTTTGCGTCGATCGCCGCTTCCCAGAATCTGGGACTACCGATCATCGGAAAACTATTAGGCCATACGCAAGCTCAAACCACCGCGCGCTATGCGCACCTTGGAGCCGCGCCAGTAAGAAATGCCAATGCCGGAATCACCAGAGAATTGGGGAAACTGATGAACTATTCACCGGAAGTCGTGAGCGGGCAGGAGAAAACAGCAACCGATGCGCGCCCGCAACATCTCCCCATAAAGCCAATGTCTATGAGTGGGTATAAAGTTTCTATTCAATATGGCTCATGACGCTGGCTTGCTTCCGAAGACCCGGCCCTTAGTTTCACTTGGGAACAGCTCTGATATGGAGTTAAGCTGCGAGCCAGTTTATCTGGAGCAGAGCATTTAGAGGTTTGGAAAATGATCAGATCATTTGTGATAGCTGTATCAGGATGTTTCATCGCGCTCACCGCGTCAGCAGAAGAATTGATGACACTCGAAGAGGTCGCGGCTGCTGCTAAGGACGGCATCGAATTCGTAGATAATTCCTACATTTTGGAGCGCCAATCCAGCAACGCAGACCTTATGCTCGTGGACGTTCGGTCTAACGGTGATTTCGAAGTCGGTCATATCCCTGGCGCCATCTCTATGCCGCGCGGCACCGCAGAGTTTGAGTTCGCAAAAAATGTTCGAGACGCAAATGCCGAAATAATACTCTATTGCCGGACCGGTAGCCGGGCCTCACTCGTCAAAAAAGCCTTATCTGCGCAAGGTTATACAAATGTATCTGCGCACAGTGGGTTCGAAACCTGGATAGAAGGCGGACATCCCGTCGAGAACAAGTTTGGCTCGTTTCGACAAGACGCGTTGGAACAAGAAGACGACACGGGTTCGAAGTAAATTCTGCTCTACCAATCTTCTAAATGAATCGGGCGATTGCCTCTTCATCACGTATGAGCAGGCGGCCTCGCAATAGCTTGACCCACCCGAGCTTTTCCCATTCCTTGAGTCTTCGGCTCACGACTTCACGAGCTGTTCCAAGCTCGTCAGCAATTTCTTTGTGGGAACACGGCACGATTTTATCTGGGCCCACTCTGCTTTTCAAGAAAGCCGCGATTTCACTGTTCAGGTCTCGAGACGTCAGCCGATCAACCAGTCCTGTGAGATGACCGATGCGACTTGCATAGTCAGATAGCAATACTTTCATCATCTCAGGCGACGCATCTAATGCATCGCGAAAAGCAACTGATGGAATCGAAATCAATTCGATATCGGTTTCTGCTACCCCTTCCGCATAATAAGGGATTTCAGACAAAAGACAGGAAGTCGTCAGCGCGCAAGATTGCCCCCGTTCAAGCCGGAAAAGTGTGATGTCTCGTCCGGTTTTCGTTGAGAGTTGAATTCGGGCTCGCCCGTCTGCAACGACAACAAAACTTTCGCATTGATCTCCGGACGCAAACAGCTGAGCGCCAGCTGGTGCTTGAATGACAGAAGCTGCGCGGGCGAGTGCCTCCAAAGCTCTCGGGTCGGAGCTCACACCAAAGAGCGACGAAAGGTGCTCGATGACTTTGCTCAAACAAGCCACCCAATCGCCGTGCGCGCATCCAGAACCAATGACGTCGCCATAATCAAGCTGGCGAGCACAAGCCACACTTGATACAGCCGTCCTGTAGCACCTGAGAAATCATCTCTTCGAGTTTCTCGAGCGCCGGGTCGCCAAATCATGAAGAGTGCTAGCGTCCAGAACAATAAATGCACCGTTGTTCCGATCGTTGTCCGAGTAAGCTCGGGCATTGCTACCTTCACAAACACAAGGCCAGCAATGTTGATCAACATCGCTATCAGGATCCATCGCGCTCCGGCTTTCCAAGGCGCGAACACAACACTCGCCAGAAAAGCGACGGACATTACGCGCATCCAGACACGCACCGCTTGTGAGTAGGTGCTGGCCTCAGCCTGGTTGGCTGCGATCGCTTCTCTAATCAGTTCCAGCATCGCATTAGTCCATGCTGCACGTTCGCATACCGAACACGCGATAAAGCGGGCAGAACTTTATCATGCTCGTTCCTATCATGATCGCGCCGACCGCGACCAATGCGATACGTTCCCAACCCCAACCACCTGAGGCAGCGACCGGGCCTACAAAAACCAGGGCGAGTGCGGCAATACCGATGAATAGACGCAGTACTCGGTCTATTGTTCCAACATTTGCTGACATGACAGTCTCCATTATCTGTGGAGTTGTGTTTCTAACAGGACCCGGCGCAACAATCGTGTGACTGGATCACATAAGCCTTTGGCATGGACTCATATCCCTTTACGCCCCAGCGGATCGAGCAGATACGATCCAAGTCGCAGCAGGCATATATACTCGTCCATCTGTAAGCACGTGGTTTGACAAAGTTTCGGTCAGCGGGGCTTCAACTTTTGCGAGGTCTATACCCGCTGCTGAAAGCAATCGCCCGACCGGACCAAGCTCCATCATGAAGCGCGCAGCCTCTGACACTGTCTCACCTGGTAGGCGCACAAGCCCAAGCTGAGATTTGATCTCGATATCATTCCAACCGGCATCGTCGAGGATTCGGAATACTCGATCTTTATCCGCGAACGCAAACGGCCCCGGCGCATCCGGAGGCGGCGAAGCGGGAGAACTGGGCAGCAATGGCATAGCGGCTTCTAGCGGTGCCCTCGCCCAGTCATTTAGTGAAAGGGCTTGCCAACACGCGAAAGTGAGCCGGCCATTCTGTTGCATAAGCCCATTTAAGTTCGCAAACGCTGAAACTGGCTCATCGAAGAACATGACACCAAAACGAGATATGAGCGCATCAAATTTATGCCCGCTCTGAAAAATTGAGGCATCGCCTCGCTCAAAACGGACCGGAGCGCCTCGCTCTCGCGCGCGTTTTTTAGCGAGCTCTAGCAATGGAGCTGACACATCAATGCCCAGCGATTGAGTATCGTCGCCCACTTGGAACCCGGCTTTCAATGTCAACGCGCCAGCACCGCATCCCACATCAAGGATGCTGTCGCCTTGCTTGAGGTCAGCGCGCCCTAAGACATCGTCGGCAAAGGGTTCTAGCAATTCGTCCAATCGCTCGGCGTGCTGAACCCATTTGCTACCTGCTTGACCATTCCAGTATTCGATTTGGTCTGAGTTCTTCATTTTATAATCCATTTAAGCCGTGTCGAATGACCATCTACGCAGCGCTCTTTTTCAGCGGTGATCGATCAAATACTTCAAACAGAGCCATTCCCGCTCCCATGGACGCGAGAAACACGAAGATTGGCGTTCCTCCAAAGGTCAGGGCTGATATTGCTGGGCCGGGGCACAGGCCGACAAGGCCCCAACCGATTCCGAACAATACAGCCCCGATCGCAAGGCGCTGATCAATCCGGCGATTCCCAGGCACTTGGAATTGGTCGGCGAAGACAGGCTTGGGGCGGGCCCAGGCGATCCGGTATCCAATGGCCGTCACAAGAAGAGCTGCGCCCATGACAAAGGCGAGCGAAGGGTCCCAGTTTCCGAAAAGGTCGAGGAAAGCGAGAACTTTCGCAGGGTTCACCATCTCGCTGAGGGTTAAGCCAAGGCCAAAGATCAGACCGGCGAGCAGAGCAGCAATATTCCGTCCCATGACTTAAGCCCCCAACATTGATTTTGCGATTGCGACGGTCGCCATACCTGCGCCCATAAACAGAGCGACTGACGCCATTGAACGAGGCGACAAACGAGACAGCCCGCAAACACCATGGCCGCTTGTACAGCCTGATCCTAGGCGCGTTCCGAACCCAACAAGCAAGCCTCCAGCGATAATGAGTGGCCAGTTTTGCGTGATTTCAAATGGTGGTTGAGCACCCTGCGCAAGGGTCCACATAGCGGGCGCAGCGATTAGGCCGACGACAAAAAGAACGCGCCATAGCTTGTCCCCGCGCTCAGCGAAGACGGATCCGGAAAAGACACCGCTAATCCCTGCGATTCGGCCATTAAGCGCCATCAATAGGACAGCAGACAGCCCAATCAGGGCCCCACCAATCGCTGCGCTTACTGGGGTGAAGTTCTCCATCGGCGTACCTCTCTATCTCATTTTACGTTCCTGTATTGACATATCTGTAAACTGTATTTTATTAATAGGCAAGCAAGAGATTTTCACTATGAACGAAGTCGATACATCCCCTTCCCAGCCGCTCTCCGCTCGCATTGATGACATCGCGCCAGACTTCACGGCGCGGACCACTCAGGGCGAGGTCAATCTTTCTGACTATCGCGGGCGCTGGCTACTTTTCTTCTCACATCCGGCGGACTTCACGCCGGTTTGCACGTCAGAGTTTGTCGCCTTACAGAAGGCGAAACCGCAGTTTGACGACCTAAACTGCGATCTGCTCGGCCTCTCGATTGATAGCCTTTACGCGCACATTGCCTGGGTAAAAGACATCGAAGCGCGCTTCGATGTAAAGATCACATTTCCCATCATCGAAGACATCTCGATGGCAGTCAGCCGCGCTTACGGCATGATCCATGACGGGTCCGCGACAACAGCAGCGGTACGCTCGGTCTTCTTCATCGATCCTGAAGGCTACGTAAGAGCGCTCATCCACTACCCAATGAATGTCGGGCGCTCAGTCGATGAGTTGCTGCGCGTCTTGCATGCTTTGCAAACCTCTGATTCTTGCGAGCTCGCCACGCCCGAAGGCTGGAAACCCGGCGATGAAGCGGTTCTACCGCCGCCGCTTGATCAAGCTGAAGCTGACAAACGCTCGGCGATGAATGGCGGCGCTTGGTACCTCACCCATACGGATGCAAGCCAATGACGCCGCTTTCGAAGGATGTTGCTCCGCTCGCGAATGAAGCGACGGAGCTTTTGAAGGCGCTCGCTCATCCAGAGCGGCTAATCATTTGTTGCCAGCTGCGCGACACAGAAATGTCGGTTGGCGACATCGAAACGACGCTCGGCATTAAACAACCACGCCTATCGCGAGAGCTGTCGAAACTAAGAGATACAGGCCTCGTCGAGACCCGCAAGGAATCAAAGCTTGTCTTCTACACGCTAAGCAACAAGCCGCGCGTTCGAGACATGGTTGATGCCATTTGCGCAGTCATGCTCGGAAAGTCAGAGCCCAAAACAGGCAGCAAAGACACTTCCCCCAAACTCAAACCCAATCGTCCCGGCGGCTACGGCGTATTCGCCCGCACGGGAAATTAGACAAAGCTATGGAGTCAAAGATGCAAAAACCCGAGGTCACCGGCTTCTTCGACGAAGCCACTTACACAATTAGCTACGTGGTCGCCGATCCGGAGACGAAACACTGCGCGATCGTGGATTCGCTCCTGGATTATGATCAGGCTTCGGGCAGGACAAAAACCGTATCGGCCGATAAGCTGGTTGAGTTTGTGCGCCAAAATGGGCTGACGTGCGAGTGGATCATCGACACACACGTCCACGCTGACCATCTGACCGCAGCGCCGTACATTCGTGAACAGCTTGGCGGCAAGACTGCAATCGGTGACCAGATCCCTGTAGTGCAGCGCGTCTTCGGTGACATCTTCAATGAAGGTCAGAGCTTCCACACCGATGGCAGCCAGTTTGATCACTTATTCAAACCCGGTGAGTCTTACCGCGTCGGCAACATCGAAGCTCGCGCTCTAGCGACCCCAGGGCATACACCCGCTTGCATGACCCATCTCATCGGTGATGCAATGTTTGTCGGCGACACGATTTTTATGCCTGACTTCGGCTCTGCACGGTGTGATTTTCCAGGCGGCGATGCCGGAACGCTCTACGACTCGATTCAGATGCTGTTCGACTTCCCGGACGATACCCGCATGTTCCTTTGCCATGACTATAAGGCACCAGGCCGAGACGCGTATGTCTGGGAAACGACAATTGGTGAACAGAAACGCTCCAATATTCACGTGAAAGATGGCACGTCGCGCGAAGACTTCATCAAGATGCGCACCGAGCGCGATGCGACGCTCGCCATGCCGAAACTGATCTTGCCGTCTGTTCAGGTCAATATGCGCGCGGGTGACATGCCGCCCCCGGAAGACAATGGTGTTCGGTACATGAAAGTACCGATCAACGCGCTTTAGGGAGTTTGGTCGTGGAGCCGTTTAAGCACATATCCCCGCTATTATCTGTAGCAGGCCAATTGCAGCCCGAAGACATGGCTCGCGCTAAAGCGCAAGGGTTCGGCGCGATCGTGATAAATCGCCCTGACGGAGAAGCCGGAAACCAACCGAGCAAAGACGAGATTGCGACGGCGGCGAAAGCCGCGGGCCTGAAAGTCAATTATATTCCGATTGTGGGCGGAAACATCTCTGAGAGTGACATCGCCCAGTTCTCCGAAGTATTAAACGCCGCGCCGCCGCCAGTCCTCGCATACTGCCGGAGCGGAACTCGATCGACAACGCTTTGGGCGCTCTCAGAAGCCGGGAAAAGCTCAACCGCTGCGATCCTAAACGCCGCCAAGAAGGCCGGATACGACCTATCAAAACTAAGACCGCGCCTCGAAGAAAGACGCATCACCCATACCAAAACGCTCTCGGGAGGAGGCAATACTATGAAGCACCAAATCGTTATCGTGGGCGGCGGCTCAGCAGGAATCGCGACCGCAGCCTCATTGCTAAAACGCAAAAGCAATCTCGACATTGCGATCATTGAACCGCGCGAAGAGCATTTCTATCAGCCGGGTTGGACCATGGTTGGCGGCGGCGTCTTTCAAGCTGAAGCAACCCGGCGCAGCATGAAAGAACTCATGCCCTCGAAAGTAAAATGGATCAAAGCCGCAGTCGCCACCTTCCAGCCCGAGAACAATTCGGTGACCCTCGACGACGGGGGCACTGTCAGTTATGACACGCTGGTCGTTGCTCCGGGCCTACAGCTAGATTTTGACAAGATTGAAGGGCTTTCCCAAACCCTCGGTCAGAATGGCGTTACATCCAATTACCGCTACGACCTCGCCCCTTACACATGGGACCTGGTGACGAACCTGAAATCAGGAACGGCCATTTTCACCCAGCCCCCCATGCCGATTAAGTGTGCAGGAGCGCCTCAGAAGGCGATGTATCTATCTGCCAATCACTGGGAACGCTCTGGTGTTCTAGACAAAGTCGATATCAAATTTTGCAATTCGGGCGGCGCACTCTTTGGTGTTGCGGCCTTTGTTCCAGCGCTGATGAAATACGTTGAGCGCTATAATGTGGAACTCAATTTTGGTGAAACCCTCGTCAAAGTTGATGGCCCGGCAAAAACAGCCTGGTTCGAGAAAGCAGATCAAGACGGCAATAAAACCATTGTTGAACGCAAGTTCGACATGATGCATGTCACGCCGCCACAATCAGCGCCAGAGTTTATCAAGAGCAGCCCCCTTGCCAATGAGGCTGGGTGGGTAGACGTCGACCAGCATACGCTGCAACACAACACATATTCTAACGTCTTCAGTCTGGGTGATGCGGGCTCGACACCAAACGCTAAGACCATGGCAGCGGCTCGCAAACAGGCCCCGATCGTGGCGTCGAACACTATATTCCAAATGGAAAATGAGAACGCGCAGGCAAACTATGACGGGTATGGTGCATGTCCGCTAACCGTTGAACGCGGAAAAGTCGTTCTGGCCGAGTTCGGTTATGGCGGAAAACTTCTGCCGTCTCTCCCGACATGGATGCTCAAAGGCACCAAACCGACACGGGCAGCCTGGTTTATGAAGGACAGTCTTCTGCCAGGCGTTTACTGGAACCAGATGCTGAAAGGTAAAGAGTTTCTCGCCAAGCCTGAAATCACTTTGAATTAAACATGAAAAGTAACGCGTAAACAGTCGGGCGCTTAGCGCTCGATGGACCAGCCCCGCGGACGCGTGCGTCCCCCCACCAAGCCGGCATCCGCGGGGCTGGTCACTCATAACACGATCAAACCCAGGAAGTTGCAACCCATGCTCGGACGTTTTGAAAGATACTTCCCGATCCTCGATTGGGGACGAAGATATAGAGGCGAGACCTTCGTCAACGACATGGTTGCAGCGGTGATTGTGACGATCATGCTGATCCCGCAATCACTTGCTTATGCGTTGCTCGCAGGTCTACCGCCAGAGATTGGACTTTATGCTTCGATCCTTCCCTTGCTGGTTTACGCAATCTTCGGCTCAAGCCGTCAGCTTGCAGTTGGTCCGGTCGCAATTTTGTCTCTGATGACAGCGGCGGCGGCGGGTAAGATCGCTGCCCAAGGCAGCGCCGAATACATTCAAGCCGCTCTGATATTGGCACTACTATCCGGGCTCATTCTGCTGGTGATGGGCCTATTTCGTATGGGCTTTCTCGCAAACTTCCTAAGCCACCCGGTTGTCTCAGCCTTCATCACAGCGTCGGGCATCATTATCGCCGCATCTCAGATGAAGCATATCCTTGGCGTGGATGCGGGCGGACATAACCTCTTTGAAATCGTTGTTTCGTTGGGCGAGAAACTCCCAGAAACCAATCTGCCGACGCTTTACATCGGCGGGGCGTCTCTGATCTTCCTATTTTGGGTTCGCAAGCAATTCAAACCGCTCCTCAAGGCGATCGGATTGGGCGAGAAAGCAGCCACCATCATTGCGCGATCGGGCCCAGTATTTGCCGTGATCACCGGTATTCTCGTGGTTGCGGGCATGGGCCTCGACGAGCGCGGCGTCAAAATCCTCGGCGATGTGCCGCAAAGCCTGCCCGCTATCGGCGTTCCGACCTTCAACGCGGACATCTGGATGCAACTCCTCGGCTCGGCGGCCCTGATCAGCTTGATTGGCTTTGTTGAATCCGTCTCTGTAGGTCAGACGTTGGCGGCGAAAAACCGGGCCCGTATCGATCCTAACCAGGAACTGATCGGCCTTGGGGCTGCAAGCTTTTCAGCGGGCGTCTCCTCTGGTTATCCAGTAACAGGCGGTCTCGCTCGGTCGGCCGTGAATTTTGACGCTGGCGCCGAAACACCTGCTGCTGGCGCATATACAGCCGTGGGTATCGCGCTTGCGACAGTATTTCTAACGCCGTTCCTTTTCTTTCTCCCGCAAGCAGTGCTCGCTGCGACGATCATTGTCGCTGTGCTCTCGCTGGTCGACATTCCAGAAGTCATCAAAGTCTGGAAGTATTCTAAGTCCGATTTTGCCGCTATGGCCGCCACGATCTTCGTGACGCTCTTTTTCGGCGTGGAACTCGGCGTTACCACCGGCGTTGTCCTGTCGCTCTTATTGCATCTTTACAATACAAGCCGCCCCCACTTCGCGCTCGTCGGCCAGTTACCTGGCACGCACCATTTTCGCAATGTGAACCGCCACTCAGTAGTGATTTCTGACTCAGTGCTGACCGTCCGCATCGATGAGAGCCTCTATTTTGCCAACGCGCGGTTCCTTGAAGATACCGTCTATTGCATGCTGTCGAACCGCCCGGATATGAAGCACCTCATTCTCATGTGCCCAGCCGTAAACCACATCGATGCGAGCGCGCTGGAGAGCCTTGAATCCATAAATCACCGCCTCGACGATGCAGGGGTTTTGCTGCATCTTTCAGAGGTTAAGGGCCCAGTTATGGACCGCCTTGAACGCGCCCATTTCCTAGAAGAACTGACCGGAGAAGTGTTCCTCAATCAGTATGAGGCGATGCTCGAACTCGATGAGGAATGCGTAAAAATGGCCTTCAGCCGAACGCCTAAAACAACCGAACCTGGGACCGATCCATGCCCGTCTTTGCGGCATGCGGGATTAGAGCCCGCCAATGGAGGAAGCCGATAGCCGCCCCTGACAAGATGCGCTGCCTTTCGTTTGAGCATCAACGGCAAAGGGTCTGAAGGTTCAGCTTACCGGATGTATAGAATGCTGCGTCAAGCGATCAAAACTCTATACGCCTTCCGCCGCAGAGCTCATCGCACGCGCAGTTGCCTGATTGGCCATCAGGCGCTCAATCAGCACAGGGCCGTCAGCAATCATGTCGGCAAGCGTGACTTTGTCGAGTTCGGCGAAGAAGGCCTTAAGGCCCGCGCGAAACAGGACGCTCAGCTTGCAAACCCCGATAAGGGGACAGGTATTGCTGTCGGGATTAAAACACTCGACCAATTCGAGATCACCTTCGGTATGTCGGACGACTTCGCCGATCACAATATCTTCTGGCCCACGCCCAAGCCGGACACCGCCACTACGTCCGCGGACATTTTCCAGATAGCCCAGCTGCCCAAGTTGGCGCGCGGCTTTCAAGAGATGCGCGCGCGAGATGCCGTAAGCATCCGACACATCTTCCATGCGGACCAGTTGGTCTGGGTGAAGCGCGCAGAACATCAGCGTGCGCAGCGCATAGTTGGTGTAAGCGGTCAGTCTCAATGCAATCTCCTCAAGTCAGCGCGTCGCATGCGACAAAAAGTGTACTCGAAGATAACTCTTAAAATTATAAGTAGTAAATCAAATGACACTTTTAGGCCCACTGGTCAAATTCAAAGGGTAAATTCCCATGTTTGAAGCACTCGACGCTGTCCTCCTGGCGCGCATCCAGTTTGCGTTCACGGTCAGCTTTCATATTATATTTCCGGCTTTTTCTATTGGCCTTGCCTCCTATCTCATGGTGCTCGAGGGTCTTTGGCTCAAAACTGAAAATCCGGTTTATCTGCGCCTGTTCAAATACTGGCGGAAAATCTTCGCGGTCGCCTTCGGCATGGGCGTGGTGTCAGGAATCGTCATGTCCTACCAGTTCGGGACCAATTGGAGCGTGTTCTCAGACAAAGCGGGGCCTGTGATCGGGCCGCTCATGGCCTATGAAGTTCTAACCGCTTTCTTCCTAGAAGCCGGATTCCTGGGCGTCATGCTGTTCGGCCTCGGGCGCGTTTCCAACACGCTGCACTTCGTCTCCACCATCATGGTCGCGTTCGGCACGCTTTTGTCAGCGACCTGGATTCTGTCAGTGAATAGCTGGATGCAGACACCGGCCGGTTTTGGCATCAATGAGGTGGGCCAGTTTGTGCCGGAAAATTGGATGGAGATCATATTCAATCCGTCCTTCCCCTACCGCCTCGTGCACATGGTTCTCGCCGCTTATCTCACGACCGCCTTCGTGGTCGGTGCGGTCGGTGCGCTACATCTGCTCCGTAACCGTCAGAATCCTGAAGCGCGCAAGATGTTCTCCATGGCAATGTGGATGGCCGCAATCGTCGCGCCGTTGCAAGTCGTTGCTGGCGACTTCCACGGTATCAACACCTATGAGCACCAACCGGTCAAAGTCATGGCCATGGAAGGTCATTATGAGAGCTATCCGGAAGGCGCGCCGCTCTATCTGTTTGGAATTCCAAATGAAGAAGAACAGCGTCTCGACTATGCTGTGGGTATCCCCAAGCTTTCATCGCTGATCATCAAGCACGATCTCAATGCACCGATGAAGGGGCTCGACACCGTGCCCGACGAGCTGCAGCCACCTGTCCCAATCGTCTTCTGGAGCTTCCGGATCATGGTCGGCATCGGGATGCTCATGGTGTTGGTCGGCTTTGTCAGCTTATTCTTGCGCTGGCGCCGCAAGCTTTATGATGCGCCACTCTTCCATCGCGCCGCCATGCTGATGGGACCCTCTGGCTTTGTCGCCGTGCTTGCGGGCTGGATCACGACAGAGGTCGGACGCCAGCCCTATACGGTATACGGACATTTGATGACGTCTGACTCAATTGCGCCGGTCGAAGCGCCTGCCGTCGCAGCGTCCCTAATCGCTTTCATCGTAGTCTATTTCGCCCTGTTTGGCGCAGGCACGCTCTACATCCTGAAGATGATGAACAAAGAACCTGGTGAGGTTCGACCACTTCCAGAAACACCAACGCGCACAGCCGGGACGACGCAGCTTGCTGCCCAGCGTCCTGACGTTCTGCCCGCTGAATAGGAGACGGTTTCAATGTTTGATCTTCCTACAGTTTGGGCTGGTCTACTCGCCCTTTCCATCTTCATCTATGTCGTGCTCGATGGTTTTGACCTTGGGATCGGGATTGTTTTTCCGTTCTTGAAATCTGACAGCGACCGTGATGTCGCTATGAACTCGGTCGCCCCGGTTTGGGATGGAAATGAAACCTGGCTCGTGCTTGGCGGCGGCGGCCTGATGGCGGCCTTCCCGCTCGCCTATGCAGTGGTGATGCCCGCGCTTTACGCGCCTTTCATTATCATGATCCTGGCACTGGTCTTCCGCGGCGTCGCTTTTGAATATCGCTGGCGCGACAAAGCTCATGAAAAGATCTGGGACCAGTCATTCTTTTACGGCTCTCTGATCGCGACGTTCTGCCAAGGCATCGTGCTTGGAGCCTTCGTCCAAGGCATTGAAGTTGATGGCCGCGCTTATGGCGGCGGCTGGTGGGATTGGTTTACCCCGTTCACCGTGACCTGCGGCGTTGCGCTCGTGGCAGGCTATGCTCTGCTTGGGACAACTTGGCTCATTATGAAAACCGAAGGTGAACTGCGCGATACCGCCTATCGCTACGCAAAACTTTCTGCGCTTGCGACGCTCGGTTTTGTGGGAATTGTCAGTCTTTGGACGCCGCTTCTTTCGCCCGAGATCGCGGAACGATGGTTTACGTTCCCGCAATTGATGTTTGTGCTGCCCGTTCCAACTTTGACGGCAATCCTTGCTGCTATCCTCGGTTGGGGACTTATTACGAAAAAGGATCAAGTCGCTTTCCCGACTTCGATCGGACTATTCGCGCTCTGCTTTGCAGGTCTCGGCATCGGCATTTCGCCTTACATTGTGCCGCGCGCGATCACCATTCAGGAGGCGGCAGCACCAGATTCGAGCCTACTATTTATGCTCGTCGGTGCGCTGATCCTTCTTCCTATCATTATTGGCTATACCGTTTTCACCTATTGGGTGTTTCGCGGGAAAGTCGATCCGGATGCGGGGTATCACTGATGCGTGAAGAACTCCGTACCCCCATCAAGAAGACCGGTCTGAAAGAGATCGCCTGGTTCGTTGGTCTCTGGGCACTCGGCGTCGCCGTCATCCTGATCGTCGGCGGTCTCATCAAGCTGGTGCTTTAGGAGGAGGACATATGCAAACGCTTTCCAATTGGTCCCCGCGCCTGGCCCTAAAAACCCTGAGCGCTCGTAAAAGGAGCTTTTCTGGGTCTGGATCGCATATCAGAGCATCAAAGGCCTGATCACCACCTCCTTGATCTGGGTTCCCCTGATCATGCTGTGGCTCAGACACTAACCCATTTCCAATCAACATTCTCATACCTCCCAGAAAGGACAAACCATGTCTCTCAGAATCGGCGATACCGCCCCAAACTTCACCATCCCGACCACTAAGGGCGAGATTTCCTTCCATGATTGGATCGGCGACAGCTGGGTCTTCTTCTTCAGCCATCCAGCTGACTTCACCCCGGTCTGCACCACAGAAATGGGGCGCACAGCGCAGCTTTCTCAGGAATTTGTCAACCGCAACACCAAGCCACTCGGTCTCTCCACCGATACCGTTGAAGAGCACATCAAGTGGATTGATGATGTGAATGACACGCAGAATACCGATCTGGCTTTCCCGATCGTCGCTGATACTGATCACAAAGTGGCCGAACTCTATGACATGATCCATCCAGGCGAGAGCGAAACAGCCGCGGTTCGTTCGGTCTTCATCATCGACCCGAATAAGAAAATCCGCCTCACCATGACTTATCCCATGAGTGTTGGTCGAAACTTTGATGAAATCCTTCGTGTAATCGATGCGCTTCAAACGGGTGACAAGCATGGCATTGCGACCCCTGCGGATTGGATGCCAGGCGGCAAGGTCATCATCCCACCTTCAGTCACGAATGAGCAGGCACGGTCCAAATTCCCGCAAGGATGGGATGAGGTACGCTCGTATTTGAGATTCACAGAAATAAGCTAACCCAAACCGAGCCAAGTCAGTCCGTATTCGGCTGGCTTGGCAAAAGGACAGAGCCATGTCGTATTCAAAACCTGTCACAGCAGCGCTTCGCCTTAAGTGCGGCGTTTGCAATGAGGGCAAAGTCTTCGAGCGCCGAATGCAATTTAGGGATCAGTGTGAAGTCTGCGGGCAGGACTTTTCCATCGCCGATACGGCAGATGGACCTGCCTACTTTGTTGGCTTTGCATTGCTGATCCTCACAATGCCTTTTGCGGTCGTCCTATCGATTGCTGAGCTTTCTCTCGGTGCCAAACTGTTTGGATACGCTTTGTTGGTTGCGCTGACAGGGTTGTTGATTTTCGTTTTGCTGCCAATCGTGAAAGCGTTATTCTTGAATCTTCAGATTTTTCATCGTGCAGGTCAGATAAAGTTCAAGTAGCGTTGTGTGACTCGATCACTGTTTGAACAAGGCGTGAGGTGTGAGAATGGACGTCCTATGTCAATACGATTGTTCGCCCTGTATATTATGCTGAGCTTCACAAGCTTTTCTGGCTTGTCTTTCGCCGACCCGAACCGCCTCGCATCCATTGATGCGTCACTGCAAAAGGCGTTTCCCAATATTGGTCATATTAGCAGCTCTGATTTGGCGGCAATTCTCACTGGCAGTGAAAACGTTATCCTGGTTGACGTCCGGTCGGAAAAAGAGTTTGCTGTTTCGCGCCTACCCAATGCAGTTCGGATTTCTCCAAGAGCCAAATCAGAAGAGGTTATCGACCAATTGGTAGCATTAGCTCGCGGGAAACATATTGTTTTTTATTGCTCGGTGGGCGTTCGCTCGTCCAAACTTGCCGACCGCTCTCGTACTGCTCTGAAAGACGTAGGCGCTGAAGAGATCTATAATCTCAGCGGCGGAATATTCAGATGGCATAATGAAGGCCGTCTGCTTAACAACGAGATCGGACCAACGCAATTTGTGCACCCTTTTGATCGATCTTGGGGCAAATTGCTTAGCCACCCCGAGTTCATTTCTAGGCTACCGGTAGGACCTGATGGCAAGTGATGTAAATACAATTTTGGGGATGACAGAATCCACATTTCGGCTCAGCATTTTTGCCGCCGCTTTTCTATTTTTTTCCACGCTTGAGGCGGCGATCCCTCGCAGACGACGTATTCAATCACGATTGAAGCGTTGGACAACCAATGCGTCGCTGTTGGTAATCGCTACAATGCTGGTTCGGGTGTTAGCACTCGCAGCTCCGCTCCTTGCGATGACGGCAGCAGCCAGTTTGAGTTTAGAGCTCGGCTGGGGTTTGCTCCATTACATTGAACTTCCGCTCGTCGTGTCAGTTCTACTCGCGATCGCCGCGCTCGATTTGGCGATTTGGTTCCAACACCTAATTAGTCACAAGGTTCCACTTTTTTGGCGATTTCATCGCGTTCATCATGCTGATCGCGATTTAGACGCCTCCAGCGCGTTGCGGTTTCATCCAATCGAGATTGCCGCCTCTTCGCTTTACAAGCTGGTATTGGTATTCTTGCTGGGACCAAGCGTGATAGCGGTCATTTTGTTTGAGGTCGTTTTAAACGCCAGCGCGATGTTCAATCACGCAAACCTCGCTCTTCCACGATGGCTGGACCGTATCTTGAGGACCATACTCGTCACGCCAGACATGCATCGGGTTCACCATTCGGTTCACAGTCATGAACACGATACCAATTTCGGGTTTTGTTTATCGCTGTGGGATCGGATTTTTGGCACCTATACAAGCGAGCCTCAGGACGGCCATATCGATATGAAAATCGGTCTATCCGACCAGCAAGACGCAACCACGGATAGTCTTTCTTGGTCGCTTAAGTATCCGGTTAAGTGACGAAAAATTTCTACAGCCATCTGCGCACTCGTGCGCAATACTCTAAGTACGGATCGCCAAACTTGCGCTTTAAGGCTTCTTCCTCAGGTTTAATCTGAAACACTGTCATGTAGGCAACAAATAGTAGAATTGGTAGCAACGCCAGTGGGTTCGAAAGTCTTAGCCCCCACCCGAGCAACAAAATCAGCAATCCCAGGTACATTGGGTTGCGAGTATATCGATAAAACCCTGTTATAACGAGACTGCTCGCCTGATCCGGACTCAGCGGATTGACGGTGGTTCTCGCCCGAAAAAACTGGAAGACGCAAACAAGTTCTATGCCTATTCCAAGTGCAATAATCCCTAATGAGAGGAGCTGGATTAGCGGTTGCTCAACTTGAAAACTGGACGCATTTCTGGCGACGCCCCACATCGCTCCGGCTGTCAGGAGCCCTATTAAGGGAGGAGGTATCAGGAGCTTCATTCGGATGAAAACGGGCGCATTGGCAAGCCTTTCTTGATCCAACCTGGACCTGCTCGCCAGCTGCCTCGTATACCTTCTTGAACGTTACTAAGGTTACGGAACCCATTCTGTTCCAATAATCTGGCAGCGTGTGAAGATCGCACTCCGGTTTGGCAAATAAGGATCACTTGTCGGTCCAAGTCACCGCCGACAATGTTGCGAACGCGTGAGACAAAGTCAGTCTCCGCAATCGAAATACCGATTGACCCGGCTGGCATTCCGCCTCTGTTCCATTCGCCGGGTGTTCGCACATCTATGAGGATCGCGCCGTTCTGGCTTTGCAGGTTATGCGCCTCGGTCGCGGTCACTGTCTCGATCTGTGCGACGGCCGCGAATTGCCAGGCAAGAATCGCGACGATTAGGACAAATACCGATCGCATCTACTGAACTCTAGAACGGGTTTAAAGTGTAGCCGGATTGCTGCAAAAGCGCGTGGGACGTCATAGCAGACAGAGACATTGTCACGCCTGGCAGAAGGTCGGCCTCAGAAATGTCTCGGAACGCAGCGGTTTGCCCACACAGCTCAATCGACACACCAGATTCGACGAGTGCCGCGATGAGTTCAGAATTTGCGTTGTCGCTGCCATATCTTTCAGATGTGACTAGATCCATAGCGGCAGGGCCATGTACAACGATTGCGATGCTCATCTGTTCAACGGGCACGCCAGAGTTTGCGTGCATATTTAGAAAGCGTGCTGCACTTTCCAGGCGGCGATTGATCTGCCCCGCCTTTGCAGGTTCGGCTACATCGAATGCAACTTTTAGCTCTGTTTCAGCATCAAGCCGAACATCAGACACCGGAGCCACAGGACCGAAATCTTGGATGACAGGTCCCGTACTGAAGTTGGATTGCTGGGCTATCGCGTACCCATGTACCCCGACACAGATCAGCGACAAAAGTAAGATAAGTCTCACATGATTCTCCTCTTCAATGGTCCGTAGTACAGAAACCATTCAAACCGAAAGTGACCAAATCACTGACTTCTATTTAAATTCAACCGATAAGTTGCGCCGACGTTCCGTTTGGGATTTTTGGCGAAATTTTCTCATATATAGCGAATAGAAAACGGGCCGCCAAATAACAGATTGGCCGACCCTAGAATGAGTAATTCTAATCGTATGAGGTATCAAAACCGGCAATTGAGAGCGCACCGCAATACTCTCTTCCGGACTGTAGCCCTCAGCTCTCACATAGCTCCGTTAAAAATTCGAACCATTTTGCAGTTCCCTCTCCGGTCTTCGCGGACAAGGCTAAAATTTTCGCCTCAGGATTAACGGATAGAATGTTTTCGCGACATTGCGTTTCGTCGAACTCGACAGCCTCGGCGATATCGACCTTATTGATCAGCACACACTTCGACGCCCGAAACATGTGCGGATATTTTAGTGGTTTGTCTTCCCCTTCGGTCACCGAAATCACGGCAATCTTCATGCGCTCGCCGAGATCAAACATCGAAGGACAAACGAGATTCCCCACATTTTCGATCATCAAGACGGCACCCGCTTCCAATTCGAGTGATTTAACCGCTTCCGCGATCATATCTGCCTCAAGGTGGCAACCCGCGCCGGTATTGATTTGTACTGCCTGTGCACCTGCGTCACGCACGCGTTCGGCGTCGTTTGCAGTCATCTGATCCCCTTCAATCACTGCAATCGGATGGTCTTTTGAAAAATTTCGAATTGTGTATTCGAGCAAGGAAGTTTTGCCCGCACCAGGCGAACTGACTAAATTGAGCGCGAGCACACGCCGTCCTTCAAACCAACCTCGGTTTTGCGCTGCAATAGCATCATTTTTCGACATGACGGCAGCTTCAAGACTGATAATCTCGCCATTAGGCCCATGTACATGCGGACGATCATCTCCTTCATGGGAATGCTCGTGATCAGAGTGGTGATGATGGGGTTCATGTTCATTGTGTTTTAAGATCCCACCTTCTCGCAGCACCCGGCGTTCGCCAGTTTTTGCATCTTCGATAGTCACGCTATTCATAGGATCTGAACATCCACAAGTTCCGCACATTACGCAGCCTCCTCAAATTCAAACTCTTTAACCAAAAACACGTCGCCTTCGGCGTCCACAAACTCCAGTAGTGATCCAGCCAGCGGCCCGCCTTCGGTTACAATATCCCAGCAAAACGCCAGAGCACGCTTCTCGACGCAGGCGAGTGGACCTACTGCGACTGAGACTCTTCGAACTTGGCGTCCCATAGAGTTTTCTGTCACGATCGCAGCTATGGAACGGCTTAATCCCAACTCGTGCATCTCAGGCTCCTACCCAAGCCAGCGCCGCAGTAGAGCGCATCACATTCACGCCGATGCCGACCGCAAACAAAGCAGCAAGAACCGTAACGGTCACGTGGATTTTACGTGCGGAACGCTCGATTGCGCCAAGCGGCCATGCGACTGCATAAGAGAGAACCGCCATACCGACGATGGATCCGACACCGAAAACGAGGATATAGGCCAAAGCAACCAATGCACTCTGCGTGGTTGCAATGACAAGCGTCAATAATCCGGCCGATCCAGCGGCACCATGGACAAGCCCTACGATAAGCGCGCGCCAGGGCAAGCCATCTGGATGAGAGTGCTGATGTGATGAATCAGAATGTGCGCTTTTTTCACCATGGTGACTGTGAGCATGCAGGTGTGCTTTTCCGTCTTCATGACGATGTGCATGAAAGTGGATTTTGCGACGCCACATACGGACAACGAGATGTAGTCCTAGCAAAACCAGCATCGCGCCCACAGAAAATTCCAGTCGTGCAGCCGTGGCATCGGTTAAAACAAAACCGAAGACAATCACCACGCCACCTAAGGCAAATAAAGTAAGGCTGTGTCCAGCCCCCCAAAATGCGCCACGCAACATCATCTTTCGTTTTTGTGCAGTGTGGTCGCTTGAAATAGCCGCCATAGCTGCGAGATGGTCTGCTTCTAGAGCGTGGGTCATGCCAATCAAAAATCCGAGTGCGAGAATTCCAAACATTCAACAAATCCTCGGCAACTGTTCACCCACCAGCATTTCGACGATTCTTGCTCCTCCAAATATCGTTTTCATTTCCACACGACCGGCAATTCCGCTTTTTGCATGCCCAATGATCGCAGCATTCTTTCCCGCTTTGACAGATCGCATGGCCTCAAGCGCTGCATTGGCTTCGCTTTCCGGAGCGAAAACGACCAAAGCCCCTTCGTTTGCCAGGTAAAGAGGGTCAAGGCCGAGGATTTCGCAAACACCTCTAACTTCTTTTCTAAGGGGTAATAGCGTTTCGTCGATTAGAATACTGACAGCGGACGCTTCTGCAATTTCGTTCAAGGCTGAAGCCAATCCACCGCGGGTCGCGTCGCGCGAACAACGCAAATTTGGCGCAGCATTGATCACTGCGTCCATCAGTTCACCAAGAGGTTGGCCGTCTGACCTAATATCCGCATTGATTGCCAAGTCTCCTCTGGCAGCCAATATCGTTGCGCCGTGATCTCCTAGCAGCCCGCTGACAATTGCAACGTCTCCCTCACGGACGGAGGTGGCGGAGAGATTTCGACCTGACGGGATGACACCCACGCCTGACGTCGTAATGAACAATTTGTCGGCGCTTCCCCGTTCTACGACTTTAGTGTCTCCGGTGACAATTTTCACGCCCGCCTCATCGGCAGCCTTGCACATCGAATCAACGACGCGGCGCAATAGATCCACATCGATGCCCTCCTCCAAAATGAACGAGGCAGATAACCAAAGTGGAGTAGCACCTCCGACCGCTAGATCATTGACTGTGCCACATACAGAGATGCGCCCAATATCACCGCCCGGAAATTCCAGAGGATAGACCACAAAACTATCTGTAGTGAAGGCAAGCTTCGCGCCTTCCTGAGCGAGGGCACCCGGCTCCAATCGGGCCTGGTCTTCAGCACCGTTTGGTTTAAAGCGGCTTGTGAACACATCTTCAATCAGATCACGCATGGCTTTCCCGCCACCGCCATGTGCGAGCGTCACATGAGTGCCGCGCAGTTTTCTAGCGGTTTGCGCGGCCTGTTTCATACGGCCGGCTCCAGGTCCGGACGAACCCCTCCGTATTGATAGTATGCCGCGCATGCTCCCTCGGAAGAAACCATTAACGCACCCAATGGCCGTTCCGGCGTGCATCCTTTGCCGAATTGCTCGCATTGAATTGGCTTGATACGGCCCGTCATTACATCACCGCACCGACAGCCTTCGGGTTCTTCTACGACCCGTGATGCTTGGCCATAGCCGATGCCAAATTTTCTCTCAGCATCGAACGACGCGTACTTTTCTCGGATTTTGAGGCCAGATTCATCGATTTCACCCAGGCCGCGCCATTCAAAAGATTCACGCCGTTCATAGACATCTTCACAGGCGGCGATGGAAACGGGATTGCCTTGATCTGGAACAATTCTGGCATACTGGTTTTCGACCTTAGCTTGCCCTGATTTGATTTGTTCCAAAACCATCATCACTGATTGCAGCAAATCTACAGGTTCGAATCCGGCGACGATGATTGGTTTATTATAGTCGCGGGCAATGAACTCATAAGGCTCCAAGCCTATCACCATGGAAACGTGACCTGGCCCAACAAACCCATCCAGCTTCATGTATGGATCATCCAAGAGAACTTTGATCGGTGGCGGGACTGTGATATGATTGCAAAAGAGGGAAAAATTGGAGATTTTTTCTTGTGCTGCTTGTTGCACGCAAAGAGCGGTTGACGGCGTTGTTGTCTCAAAGCCCAATGCAAAGAAAACCACCTCGCGATCAGGATTTTGGCGCGCCAGTTCTAAGGCATCGAGAGGCGAGTAAACGATCCTAATATCCGCGCCATCTGCTTTGGCCTGGAGAAGCGATTTCTTGGTCCCGGGCACCCGGACGGCATCGCCAAAGGTCGTAAATATAACCTCTGGACGCTCAGCTAGCTCTACGCATTCGTCTACGCGGGCCATGGGTAGCACGCAGACAGGACACCCAGGGCCATGAATAAACTCTAGCCCTTCCGGCGTTAGCTTATCCAACCCATACCTAAAGATTGCGTGAGTGTGCCCGCCGCAAATTTCCATAATGTGGATAGGCTGGTCGGCGGTGGCACCAATTTCGTCAATAATGCGTTCGATCTCTGATAAAACCGTATTGACCGCCTCAGGGTCGCGAAACTCGTCAGCGTACTTCATGATGACCCCTCCAATGCAGCTTGTCCGTGGCGCATTGCCTCTATTTCTGCTTGCGCTTCGCCGAGCTGGATGAGGATCTCTAAAGTCTTCTTAGCCTCCTCTTCATTTATCCGGCTCATCGCAAACCCAACGTGGATCAATGCCCAAGCGCCGAGCAATTCATCCGCGTCGCCGCTCTCTGGCATTATGCAGGCAACATTGACCTCGCGTTGAACTCCCGAGACCTCGACCATTGCAAGCTTTTTAGTCGCATCAGAAATGGACACAATCTGCGCTGGAATTCCTAAACACATCGTTTGCTCCCTTGGTTTTGGTTAAGAATAATTGCGGCGGCGATCGTGGCTTGTCCAAGCGCAATACCACCGTCATTTGCTGGAACTTGTTTGTGTGTCAGGACGTCGATTTCAGCGTCTCTCAAATGTCCATGCACGAGTTTGAAGAGAGTTTGATTTTGGAAGCAGCCGCCCGAGAGAGCGACCGCTGAGAAAGTCGGTTGGTCCCCCATGAGGCGTTTGGCCATCGCCACAATTGCCCGGGCTAAACCGCGGTGAAATCTAGCTGCAATCACACCTATAGGGGTTTGCAATACCAGATCGCCAAGCATCGCTCTCCATACAGCTAACGGTTCGATGTATGGCATGCCATGTCCATCTATTAGGGGAATAGAAAATGGGTAATCCAGATCTGAACTCTCATCGAGCGCACTTGGGTCAATCGCGGCCTCAAATAGCATTGCAGCTTGACCTTCATAGGTTTGACGTTCCGGCGCCAGACCAGCAATTGCGGCAGCTGCATCAAACAAACGGCCACAGGATGTTGATTTAGGTGAATTCACCTGCTCTGAGATCATGCTATCGAGGGTGTCTCTTGGCTTTAAACTCAAGAACTTGAATATATCCAAGTCAGAGAAATTCATTGCGAACTCAGCCCACCCCATCTGTGCAGTAATATGCGCGTACGCATTCCTCCAAGGCTCACGCGCTGCAGCATCACCACCAGGTAGAGCCACCGGTTTTAGCATCGCCAGTCGTTTAAACGAAGTGTAGTTGCAAGCCAGAAACTCTCCGCCCCATATTGTCCCGTCGCCGCCCCACCCGGCTCCATCGAGCGCGATCCCGAGAACATCGCCGCCATCCGTTGGCCACGCATTCTCCGCCATGCACGACGCAATATGCGCGTGGTGATGTTGCACCTCGATCAGTGGAAGATCCAACTGATCCGCGTCGTGTTTACCCAATTTGGAGGAAAAATACTCTGGGTGCTGATCCACAACGATTGTTGCCGGAACGTGTTCATACAAATCACGGTAGAGTGAAAGATTGTGCGTTAGTTCGTCCGCGGTCGTGGGGTCCGCCAGGTCCCCCATATGTTGACTCAAAATGGCTTCGCCATCTTTCACTAAGCAGAAGGCGTTTTTTAGATCCGCACCGTACGCAATCATGGGAGGCGCATTCTCCAACCCTGGAGGAAGCAATAGCGAAGATGGCGCAAAACCGCGCGCTCGTCTTAGTATTCTGGGAGCACCAAGATCACAACGCACCACGCTATCGTCAATGCGATTGACGATATCTCGATCGGTCATGCAGCCAAAGTCGGCGACTTCAGCCAACCGGTTTCGAGCAGCTTCGTTCGTGTAACATTGAGGTTCGCCGGAGATGTTACCAGATGTCATAACGATTGGCCGTGTCATGCGCTTCAGCATGATATGATGAAGCGGTGTATACGGCAGCATGAAGCCCAGACGATTTAGTCCGGGGGCGACAGCGTCCGGCAAGTGAGCATCGCGTCGCGCTTCAAGTAGGACAATTGGAGCAGCGCTAGAGCGTAACAGCGCTTCCTCCTCCGCAGTTATGTGTGCAAAGGCCGAGATCGCTTCGATATCGCGCGCCATGAGCGCGAACGCCTTGTCTTTGCGCTGCTTTCGTTCTCGTAGTTTTTCAACGCTAGCAGAATTAGTCGCATCGCAAGCGAGATGAAATCCGCCAAGTCCTTTAATGGCAACTATTTCACCTGATTTCAGCATCCCGCCGACTGCGTCAACATCATCTAACATAGAGAAGGCTTCGCAGTTAACGATGCCCTGACCGAGCTTTTCTATCCAAGCTTTTGGACCGCACATGTGGCATGCAACGGGTTGAGCGTGATAACGTCGGTCTAACGGGTTCTCGTACTCCGTTTGACAATCACCGCAAAGATCAAAGGCTCGCATACTGGTCTTTGCACGATCATAAGGTGCGCCGTGAATGATTGAAAAGCGAGGGCCACAATTTGTGCAATTTGCAAATGGGTACCGAAAGCGCCGATCAAAAGGGTCGTTGATCTCGTCTAGACAATCCTGACAAGTGGCAGCGTCCGGCGTGATTGCAACGCGCATCACGCCTTCGGATGTCTGGGCGATCTCAAATGCAGTGGGGATTTCACCGCTCACTGATCGACGTTCCATCTCTTGAATACGCGCTAGCGGCGGCGCTTCACTCTGCAAGCGTTCAACAAAAGCCGAGATCCGATCACCCCATAGTCGAATATTGACGCCCTCAGGAGTGTTGCAAACATCGCCAACCAATTCTAATTCATGCGCAAGCCGCCAGACGGTTGGCCGAAAACCAACTCCTTGGACTTGACCGCGCACCACAATCAATTCGCCAGCGAGGCGGGAGCTCATTTCGCCATCCTCCACAGAAGGACACGGTTGTTTCCGCTATCCGCGATAATCAACTCGTCATCTGAACTCGTGATGCCATACGGCCAACAGAGGGAATCTCGCTCAATAATTCCCCATCGATTATCACCTTTCGAAGCAAAATCCGGTTGCCCTGTTAGCCAATCCGCATCGGCGCCGGTAGTCGTTTCCCGCCAGCCTACGAGTCTGGAGTTTGCGGTATCCGCAACGAGCAACTTGTTTTCGCTAACGGCTACCGCGTAAGGCATATTAAGGGCGGCGGACGTTGGATAGTAAGATGCAAGATTGTGATCGCAGTCCGTGAAATTCTTCTGCCCCAGAACATGGCTGCAAGGCTGGCCATTTTGTGTTGGCCACTCATCCCAAAGCATGACTCGGTTATTCCCAGCGTCAGCGACTGCAAATCCGCCCTGCCAGTTCACTGCTGCGTGTGGCCAGCGCATCCCCATGCGGCCAATTTCTTGACCACAGTTTTCATCTCTCGTCTCCATGTTGTTTTGGCCAAGAACAAGGTCTGCGGGTTGTCCTGTTTCCTCAGGAGAATTCCATATCAAAACTCGCCGATTGCCCGCATCGCAAACGGCGAGCTTCCCATCAACCTCGACAACTCCATATGGCCAATGCAGACTCGTCGCGCGCGGAGCGTCTCGGCCATGGTTCGCTTCGATGGAACACCCATCCTTTTGACCAAGGACAATATCTGCAGGTTGATTCTGAATTTTTGGCACTTCGTGCCAAAGCAAAACGCGATGGTTCCATGCATCTGCTACAGCAATCCCGTCGCGCCATCGCGAAACACCCGTCGGAACATTTAAAGTTGACTTACTGGGTTCGCCTTTGGCGTTCCGCCCTTCGCGCGAATAAGAAGGTTGACCTATCAGTATATCCGCATCTTGGTTGTCCACAGTCGGCCCAGTTAACCACCCCAATAAACGATGGTGGCCGGTATCAGCGACCCACAGTGATCCGTCTTTTGCCCGTGCCGCTCCGCGCGGCCCAAATAGCACAGATGCTGATGGTGTGTTCGGCATGACGAGTTCTTGTTCTTGCCAGCCCAGCACAACATAGGGGCCGTCTTCCGACAAAAGCGGCGCGCCCTTTAAAGCAGTTCCCTCTGCTTTGATTGGACCAAATGAAGACGCCATTGAGACTTTCATGTCACTACCTTGTTAAACGAACTTCTATCTGACCATCTTTCACCCGCACCCCGTGCGGCTGAAGCTGCACCTCTGGTGCGGTCAAGCACTCACCGCTTTCCAACGAGTATTGAAAGCCGTGATAAGGACAGGTGATGATCGCATCATCGATGTCACCGCCATCCATAGCCATGCCCATATGAGCGCAGGCGTTTTTGAAACAGGTCACCTTGTCGCCTAAGCGAGTGAGAATGACGGATTCACCATCTACTTCTAGAACCTTTGTTGTACCGTCCAAAACTTCATCTAGCGCGATGGCTTTGGTCCAACCTTCTCTCTGGAAGTTTGCGAACGGAGAGGCGTATTCGACACCTTCGCCTCCGCCTAGCCCTTTTGCTTGTTTGACCTCTACAATGTTTGAAAACTTGTCTTGTATGGCTTTTTTGACGCCGCCATAAAAGGTCAAAGCAGATGCTGGGCAACCATCGCAAGCACCCAAAAACCTAACCGTAACTGACGTTTCTTCGACGGATACAAGTTCAACGTCTCCGCCGTGTGAAGCTAGCGCAGGACGGATAGAATTCAGCGCCTCGTCCACCTGCTCATGCAGGCTTGGTTTCAAGATACCGTGACGGCGAAGAACTGTGTAAACGACTTCGTCACCTGCCGCTTCGCGCAGAGCGCTCGATATTCCTGGCACCGACTGTAATATCCGTATTAGGCGCCGAAATGCTGCAGCATTTAGAGCGTCAATGGCTTCCCCTCGAGCCGAAGCAGCATTTTTTTGCTGTTCCGGCCAATTCTCTGCCAGCGCTTCAAGCGCGGCCAGATCTGAAAGCAGGCTACTAAGATCCCGTTCTTCGGCGGTTTGTGAGAGGTTCGGATCACCCATTACTTTATTTATATTTCAAGTTTTTGAAGAGAACGGGTTGCATGATACCCGCCACGAGGCCGCCGCCAATCGCTCCCACGATCGGAGACACAAAGTATCCAAGCGCAACGAGGATTGCAGTCCCGCAAAGCACTCCGACCAAAAACAGCTGAATGACTTTCGAGTAATTTTGGAAAAGACGGCCCGTAAAAAACAGTTTCACTGAGTCAAAAATCATCTCAAACATTAGGCAGCTCCAACAATAAAAGTTAGAATGAGCAAACCGAGAATGACGGCGGCTCCACCTGACAACAGCCCGTACAATCCCCCCATCGCGCCGGCCATTTCTTTGCCGAGGGCTTCGCCACCAATAACAATCCCTGAACTAATGCCTCCCACTAGAGCGGCCAAGGCTCCCAGCCCTAAAGCAATCAGCGTCGCAATCATAAAATTTCCTTCCCAGTCCGTTTAATTCAGTAAGTTTTGTGCTTTCTCGATGTCTACTTCGAGCTCGAGTATTGCTGCTGACACTGCGTCCGCCTTTTGCAGTTCGCCAAACTGCTGAAAAAGGCCGAGCGCTTCTTTGTACAAAGCTATGGCATCGGCCAAGTTCTCGGGATTTCCCTTTTCTGGAGCGTCAAGCGCATCCGGCAGGTTAGCGAGACAATTTGCTTTGTTCGATATCGTGTTTGCATACTCTAAAGGGGTATCTGAGATGTTTCGAACACGCAGCGCTTCATCATAAGCCTCCAACGCGCGGAAACCATTCTCTACTCGATGACTAGAGGAAGCATATTGAAGAGCATTACCCAGATTGTTTTGCAGCATTGCGTATTCGCTGGGGTGATCCACCAAAGTGACCACTTTCAAGCCCTCCTCAAATGCCTGCACAGCCAATGCCTCTCGCATTTTTGATCGTTCGTCGGTAAACGGAATAGAAAGAAACGCGGTCGCTAGATTGTTTTGCAGAATAGCGAACTCCGCTGGGTATTGTTTCGCTTCGAATGTGCGAAGCGCTCTTTGATACGCACCAATACAATCCTGGATCCGAGCGCGGTTCGCGCCCGCCAAATTTTGCAGTATTAGGCCGTAATTCATTTCCGCCTCCGCAACTTCCGCTGGCTTACCTTGCGTACTCAGTGTTGCGAGCGCGGATTCCATTGATGAGCGGGCCGCGTCCAAAAACGTAACATCGTCAGCGGGGATCATCATTTGCGCGGTCGCCATTCGGGAGAATATCCTAGCCTCCAATAGAGCCTCTTCAGGCGGACACATCTCTATGGCCTCTTGATAGAGTGAAACGGCTTCGATCAAATCTTCTCGAGATTTCGGCTTCTGCTGCATCCCCATAGCAATTTCCATGAGCATCTCAGCTTTCTCTGCAACCCCGGCATCGGCATCGATTACTGCTTGTCGGGCTGCATCGGCCTCAACCGCAGCTCTACTCTCCCGTGCCATCCGGGCTCCTCCACGCAAAAAAAGCGGCTTGCCACCGCAATTATTATTTAGGTGACAAGCCGTAGCGGAGGAAAAATTAACTGTCTACAAAATTTTCATAGCGTAAAGTTAGTTTACACCTTAGGCAAAGCGCATATCAGAGCGCCTCGCTCAGAGCACCAAACAGCCTCTACAGCATCATCATTCCAATCCATGAGTTGATGCTCGGCAAACACGTCAGGCGCGGTCACAACCCGATCGCCGTTCGCGTTCCGAATTTTGAGAATGTAACCGCCAGCACTCATTTGCTGAACTGGCATAACATTGAGCTCGTTTTCTCTCACAACTACGATTACGGCGTCGAGACCACGAAAATAGGTCTCGCAGTCTGACGAGGGAATATATATCGACCCTTTGCGGACAGAAAGACATGCACTCACGACCAAGCACCCGCTGTTCCCGCCGCGGCTAACGCTTCAATTCGACTCGCAATTCGCGCTACCGAGCTTTGTACGGCGCTGGAAAGCTCCAGGCCCAGTTCCAAATTTTCCGCCTCAATCAGAAATACTTTCACGTACTTGGGAAAGGAATCTCCGTAAATTTTTTTTCCCGCATACAATGCGTGATCCCACCGAAAATCATGCAAATTCAGACTTTGCGGAGGTGGAGCGGCAAGGATCTCTCCTGGCACCTCATATATCGCGCCGGGCTGGTCTTCTGGTGCACGGGCATCGATGATGATCAGGTGAGTTGCGCCCTTGGCTTGGTACATGACCCCCATTCCGTCAGTGCCACCATCGAACAATTTTGCGCAACCTGGCAGATCACGAGTTCGTAGTTCAGCGACGACGTGCGGGCCAACGCCATCGTCACTGCGGTTTGTGTTTCCGCATCCGATGATTGCCAGCTTTATATCCGCCACAGCCGACAAGACCATTCTGGCTCAACAGGCAGCATCAATTCTGGCAATTCACAAAACTTCCTGTGTACCAGATAATACATGCACGTTTCGCAGGGCTGCTCGATGTCTTCGACTTCGATCGTGTGGTCGGTGAAGCCGCCGATAACGAGCTTCTTTTCGACATTCGCGCCAGCCTCTTCACGCAACCGCATAATGATCGCGTTCACAGCGGCAGAGGTTTCAGCGCGTGGGAATACTTCAGTCTTTAATCCCGCCTTTAATTTTTGAGCGATCTCTTCACGTAGATTATCTTCGTCGCGAGTGGCCCCAATATCGGACATATCCCCCTCCTAAATCCGCCACAAACGGCACCACCATTCTGGTTCGGCGGGCAAATCAAGTTCAGGCAAGTCACACCAACGTTTGTGAACAAGATAGTACATGCACTCTTGGCACCGCATGTCGTCCTCACCATGGGGCGACAGCTTCCAACCACTGATGATCAGTTTTCGCCGAAGGTCATCAGGGCTCAGTTCACGCAATTGATCCAGTAACTTTGAGAACTCTCTATCATTTTCTGGAAACGGCTCGAGTTGAGTAGCAAGTCCCTCTTCAAACATATCCTCTATCATTTTGATCAAAGTTGCATGGTTGGCATCCTTTGGTGTCACACCATATCGTTCGAGTGTTTTGCCAACGTCTCCCTGTTCGGACATTCCCGGTTTTTCTGTCATCACTGCTCTTTCAGGATGCGCGTCATGGAAGGAACGATGAGTTCCCTTTCATGACGCACATCTCTCGTTTAAAACAAGTTTTACGCTGTGCGGAACCTGGCCAGCTCTTCACCTGTTTTGGCATCGTGCGCATGAACTGTGCAAACAAGGCAGCTATCATACGAACGGCAAACGTGCCCAACCTCGACGGGATCTGATGGATTCTGAATTGGAGTTCCAATTAAGGCTTCCTCGATTGGGCCTCTTTCGCCGTCCGTTGCTCGCGGCCCCACATTCCACGTTGTCGGAGCAATGATTTGGTAATTGCTTATCTTACCATCTTTTACATCGATCCAGTGACACAGCGCTCCGCGGATAGCTTCGGTTGCACCCCAGCCTTGGCCATCTTTTTCTGTGGGCTTAATATACCAATCGTCGTTCAGCTTGAACTCACGTAGAATTCGCTCAGCCTCACGATAGAGTTTGCAAAGCTCATGCATACGCGCGAAATGGCGAAGTGCGATAGAAGGCCCCCCCATCTTTCGGTACATGTCCAAGATCAGTGGATCTGAATGCTGCCAAGCCTCTCCATGGCTGCCGCCCGCAACCAATTGACGAGCCAGTGGCCCAGCTTCAAGTCGTCCGTTTTCGGAATGGCGCACCGCAGTCGACCAAGAATATTTACCCTCATGATCGATGGGATTCTTACCTACTGGATTGGTCACGCGATCAAATGGGTGAGTTCCACCAACCTCATCATACCAAGCGTGCGTCACGTCTTCTCGTGTCATTGCCTGATCCATGAGCTTATGCGTATCGGTGGCACCGTCATAAACACCTGATTTCATGATAACGGCAGAATTGCGCCCTTCGATTGTCGGGTTTTGATACTTGTCCTCATGCGGCAGGTATCCCCAAGTAATGAATTTTGCGTGGCCTCGGCCGTATTTATCAAGGCCTATATCCATCGCCATGCGCCAATACATGCCGAGATCTGAATTCGCGTGCTCAGGTTTCTCATTCAACCAAGCCATGAAGTCATCATATGACTGGATTTCCTCGTAACGCTCCATTGAACAGCCGAACCAAAGTGGCTCGATCCAATTTCTACGGAAATGCTCAAGGATCGCGACAGAGCGCGTTACGTCTGTAAGTGTTGGTGAACACATTACACCACCTGGCACCATGTATGAGGAATGCGGCCATTGCCCGCCAAGTAGAGCGTAAATTTCTACGGGCCTTCCAGATATTGTCACTCCGGCTTCATATGAAGTTCCAGTGAACGGTGAATAGCGTTTAACGGCTTCCTCGAAATACTGACTTTTGGCGTAGTTTTGGTTCGTAAAGTCAATCATGAACAGGCCATAGTGATGGCGAGGTAGCGACTGAAGCGACTCAACAATCTGCCCCAGATTGCGCGCCAAAATCGCATTGCGCGGTACCGTTGTACCCCAAGCGGTATCGAGCGCCCACGCTGCACAGGTCAGGTGAGACGCGCCGCATATCCCGCAAGCCCGCGGCGTCACGACCAACCCGGCCTGCGGGTCTTTGTCTTTAAGGATAACCTCAAAGCCCCTGAACATCTCTGCATTTGTCCAAGCGTTTGTGACCACACCGTCCTGGATATCCACGCGAACATCTAGATCGCCTTCGACTCGCCCGACTGGCGATATATCAAGTGTTTGAATAGCTGACATTGTCTTATTTCCCTCTGCGCTCGCCTAAACCACGAAAATATCTTCTTCGGCCCAAGCCGGAGAAGCGTTTTTGGCGGCAGCGGTCAGTTTCATATATCCTTTTTTATCGACCCCAGTTGGCAAGTCCTTTGGAACCCCCATAACTGTTTGCGTTTTGAAAACTGTGCCCGGCGCAAGATCAAAGAATGGGAATTCTGGTTCAGTACAGCCCAGGCAAGGCATACCCGCCCGTGTTTTTGAAGATTGCCGGTTCCACAAGATGCGATTGCATGGACTGTGGGTCATTGGACCGCGGCATCCTAGATCGTAGAATAGACAGCCCTTACGCTGCCCAAACGCGGTGGTCGACACTTTGTACGCAAAATGCATATTTCGCGTACAGCCTGTTTGGGTAAAGCTCGCAAAGAATGTTTTTGGCCTCTGGAATTCGTCCAAAGTAAGATCTCCGCCTCGCCCCGAAGCTACTGCAACCAAAATTTGAGTTACCCAGTCGGGGTGAGCTGGACATCCAGGGATGTTAATGACTGGAAGCCCAGCTTTGGAAACAAAGTTCTCCCCCAATGCACCACCTTTTGCGCGTTTGAGGAATTGAAGACCTTCACTATCGGAAGGGTTTGGAGCGGTCGCTGGAATGCCGCCCCATGTAGCGCAATCACCGATTGCAACCACGTATTGGGCCGCATCGCATAGCTTTTTTACCCAGTTCTTCATGGGCTCGCCGCAGAACCGGTTCCACTCACCGGTTCCATCTGGCGCATTGATCACAGTTCCTTCGAATACAAAAATATCGAGCTGAATTTCGCCAGAAATACACTTCTCCAGAATAGTTTTAACGTTGTCGCCTAACTCAAGGCCGAGAGATGGCTGCCACAGAACATTAATTCCAAAGTCAGTTACGAGATCGCATGCGCTGGGCTCTTCAGCGTTTAGAAACGACATCGTGTTCCCTGAACAAGCCCCCCCTTGCAACCAAAGAAGATTGGCCATGATTAGTTTCCTCCGCTGTTCTCGGCGCTTTTCGCCGTTTGTAAATTATGAGTCAGCTTATCAGTTGATATCCATGCCAAACACCACCGGCACAAAACGCTAACTAAGTTTACAGAGACTCTGTCGCAGGAATGGCTTCATGCACGAATTGCCACTACGTTCGTGTTTGCTTAGGAGCGCCGTATCGATTGAAAGTCGGCCCGGCTTAAGCGGATAGCTGCATTCTTGCGCGGAGAGCTCGGGATTTGATCGGCACAGCTCTATCTAATCGCACGAACAATTGATTAGAGCGCAAAATGCCTTTGCGAGACCAGTATGGCACAGCGCAAAGATAGTTTGCACCCGGCTGTTGATGCAAACTTAATTCGCAGCAGACGCGAACATGTTACATCGTGTTTAGCCCTGCCGATTGCCACAAACAGGGCACTCCACTTCAGGGCCATAGCCCATCCAAACTCCACTGCATTGGCTACACCAATGTCCGACGCACCGATCACCGGATGGATTCAACGTCAATGCGAGTTTAGAATACCCAATAATTTTTGCTGGTTTTTGACGATTTCGGCCTGAAACTGCGGCGTGCGGAAACGGGATAACCCTGTCATCTTTACTCATTGAGTTGTCTAGCTTTCTGATCAAGACCGTATCGTTTAATCTTATTTGCAATTCCAACTCGCGACAGACCCAGGCTTTGCGCCGCCTTGGATTGATTCCAGTTCAGTCTTGTCAGCACGCGGAAAACGATTTGGCTCTCTAAGTCTTCGATGATTTCTTTAAGTGTTCTTCCGTCAGCTTCGATACTGGCAAGAGAGTCTTTCCGCGCTTCGATAGAGGCGATCACTTCAGAGAAGTGCTTAGGAAGAATATAACTGTTGTTGTAGGCCAATGCAGCTGCTCTAGAAATCTCCATCTCCAATTCGCGTACATTTCCTGGAAAATCGTACATCGACAATTTATCCAGAGCCTCACGTGAGATGCCGACGATTCTTTTGCTATTAATTTCCGCAGCTCGCTCCAAAAAAAATGCTGCCAATGCAGGAATATCGTCAACGCGATCTCGAAGCGCTGGAATATCCAGCTCGAACCCTTTGAGGCGGTAATACAAATCTTTACGAAACTTACCCTCTGAAACGAGCCGATCCAACGGTCGATTGCTAGCGGCGATGATCCTCACGTCAGCGTTTTGGACAAAATCCGAACCAAGCGGCTTGACTTCGCCTTCTTGCAAGAAACGCAATAAACTTACCTGAAATGCGGGTGAAATCTCTGATATCTCGTCTAAGAATACTGTTCCGCCGTCCGCTGCGCGAAAGAGCCCCAGTCGATCCGATATAGCGCCTGGAAACCCGCCTGAAACGTGCCCAAAAAGCTCCGAATGAAGCGCTTCATCTGTAACGCCACCGCAATTTTGCACATGCATCGGGGATTCACGCCTACTGGAGTTGTAGTGCACCGCGCGCGCCAGCAATTCTTTGCCCGTACCCGTCTCTCCCTGAATGAGGATTGGAAGCTCGGTTCTCGCAGCCTGTCTTGCCGCCGCGCATAATGCGTCCATCGATGGGCTGACATAGATTAACTTTTCGAACCGAGACCAGGGTGCCTTGATCGCCTCTTCTTTATGCCCGCCAAATAGATCGTCATCAATCGATAGTTTGAGTTCGCGCGATAGAATTCTGTGTCGTCTAGAGAGTTCGGCCATCTCCAAAGCGCGTTTTGCAACCATGCCCAAATGCTCAGATTTGAGCGGTTTACGCATCCGCAAAAACGCTGCGCTATTTCTGGCGATCTTGCCAATTCGCTCGCTCTTACTGTCATCTCCGAATACGATACGAGCCGTTTGCGGGCCTTTCACGCGAGCGGTAACAAGAAAATTTTTCCGTACATTCGCTAGCACCGCTTCATCGCAGATAATCAGCTGGCAATCGACATTATTGAATTTTTCCGCTGCGTCTTGTTCAGTCTCACAATTGATGAGGCGATAGTGTCGCTCATCGGCAAAAACAGCTTTGGCGGATTTGTTGGCTTTCGGATCTTGAGAAACGAACAACACGGTACAGACGAGCGAATTCATATACTTAGTTTACAATCTGATAATAGAGTAGACAATACGAATTCCGCCAATAACGTGGTCCTAATTGCGTATCACGAGTTTCTGAAACTGCGCGAGCTCGCGATATGCACAGCAGCGAACAGCGAAGCGCCGTCAAAAGTAACGGCACATTGGTCAATACTCAAAGGAGCAAATTCGTCTTGGCCTCTCCAGAACAACTTCACACCCAACACGTCGACCGAGCCTTTATTCAGGACGAGGCGCACGCGCGCCCCCCCGTCGCAGTCGAATGGGAAGCAGGTGAAGCTTGGCACTGGGTGCTTCATACACCGCAATTTGATGCCAATACCTGGCCATCGGAATTTGATCTGGAGCTACGTCATCAGTTGATCGAGCGCCCAGATGGAATCTTGCGTTTCGAAAGGCACACTGAATTTGTATCTCTGACGTTCTTTGGCGAACACCGTCCAAGTTTGGAGACGCTAGACCTAGTCCGGAGGTGCCCGGGCAATCAGCTTTCGGGCGCGAGAATTCTCGTGTCAGAGACGATATCAATAGAAAATGCGTTCGGAGACGCTCGCATCTTTGGCGGGAATGTAATGTTTGAGGGTATCGCGGCGACGACAGACTTCAGAGTTTCTGATCACGGCCTGGTTAAGTACACGGTGTCAGGAAAGTTTGAAGATGGATTTGCCCGCGGCCGATTGATCAAGCGGCTCTTAGATCTTGAAACTTATCGAATGGCATGCCTGCTTGGCCTCCCGGCCGTTCGGCGTCTAACTCCCAAATTACATGAGCTTGAATCTCGCGCCGAAAAGGCAACCTCTATCTTGAACCAAACCCAGACTTCCCTTGATGAGTCCATTCGCGAGTTGGCCAATATATTAAAATCTGTATCAGCGATTAGGTCAGAGCTTTATTATCGCATAGCCGCTTCCAACGCTTACTACGACTTGGTGTCGGACCGATTGACAAGTTTGGATGAAACCCAGATCGGGCAACGCCAGACTTTGCGGGGATTCATTAAACACCGCCTTGATCCGGGTATGAAAACTATACGGGCATTTGAACGACGCGCTGAATCTATTTCAACTTCCATTTCTGAGGCCCTCGCGTTGGTGCGCACCCAATTGGACCATACTGCTCAGCAGCAATCCCAAAACTTGCTCGCCTCAATGGAGCAGCGTGCGCGTCAACAAGTGCACCTCGCGCAGGCCGTGGAGGGCCTTTCGGTCGCGGCAATTACATACTATTCTGTGGGGCTAATTTCATACCTATTGAGAGGCGCGCCACCCTTAATCCTCGATCATAGCACTCTTATTGCCTTTTCTGTCATACCGGTCGCGGTATGTGTCGCGTGGTTTACACGGCGCGCAAGAAAGAAGATCGATAGTATCGCGCGCCGCTGAATCGGCGATGGTTTTCTAAGCTCAATTTTTCCTACTTTAGTGATGTCGTTTTCGGAAGCGTCTCTATCAGCCCATTGATGGATCGTTCGATACACACAATATCCATATGGTTGGATTGGTTTCACCACATCTTTCAGCGCGTATCGCACATAAAGTCGATTGGCCTTGGTGGGGCACCATTGGCCCCTTCACAAAGTTCATGTGCTCGTTCGCGGTAATATCTAACGCGTTGGATCAATGAACGGTCGCCATTTGCCATCCCTTCTTCAACCGATTTGTCTCCGACAATGATGGAAGCGATCTGGCGGTCGGTCAAACCCGCCCGAGAGCCGTCTAAAGCGATCAGTCCATTTCTGAGCAATCGTGCTTTTTGAGAGAATACAGGCGGCGTTTTAACGTGGTCTCCATAGACCTCAGTTGCTCTCTTCACAATTTCCAGATGCGAATCGAGTCCTCTGACTGCATCGACGCTGAATGATGTTTTAACAGGTTTGGTCGTGACCAAAGTATGGCCTGAACACCGGACTTGAACGGACCTGCCAGGACCGACATGAACGAGGTGCTCGATGCCTTTATCATCGGTCAAATGGACCATTTTGCACTTTTTTATCGTCTCATCAAAAAGGTCATGTGGCTCACCTGGCTCGCGCGGAAGTACAGTAACATGCACAATTTCTGGATCAGCCTCTGGCGTCCAAAATACGGTTGCTTTTGGCGCAGCAATGTCTGGATTTGGAAAGAATTTAAGCCCCCATTCTTCTGCCGCCGGCTGCTCCGTCTTTAGACGAATGAGTTTAATGTCATGGCACGCTAATTTGCTCTTAGGCGCTTGCCCGAACGCTTCCCAAGCGACTGCCTGAAACTTGGAATTGCGTCTTAAATATTCAAACGCCCAGTCCCTATTGGAAAGATAGGCTGTGTAGTCATAAGAGCTACGGTAAGTTGCAAATTCATCTAATTTAACATTGACCATATCAAAATCCCCCACAGTCAAGTAAAGGCAAGCCCCATGCCAAAAACTCAATAATAATAGTTGTTTATAGGACTTTGGTCGGGTATTCTTACATTTGCTACTTTAGCTAGAAGGCGCGAAGGCGCTTCATATCAATTCAAAGTGGCTCACCGACTTAGATTTTATGATTTAGGTCACTGATCAGTAGCCGCGGAGCGATCCGTGAGTGAGTGAATAGAGCCTTGCCGAAGAATCAATCGGCTCGTATCGCTAAGCCGATTGAACATGATGTATCTCCACTTTTTGTAGCGCTCTTCGCACGACGGCTAAACTTTCGGCGCACGCTTCCAGACGAGGTCTGCGCCATCAGGTCTTGGAAAAAGCGCTGCTTGAACCGGTTCGGCAAAGGTCGGATCATCGAGGACACATCTGATATAGTCCTTCCCGCCATCACCTTTCGATCGTGCATTCCAGCCAACGCCAAGATCACTGTCTCCAGCTTTGATAAAATAGTCAGGCGAGTGATCTCCGCGTTTTTTTCGGTTTGGGACAAACCGCACCGAAAGGCACAGAGACAGCGTTGAGATCGAGCCCTCATACCCCGTCCTGGTGCGTGTGAAGATGCCGATATTTGCCATTACATTCTCCTTGGTTTTTAGGGCTTCATATCGCGCCGAGCCCGTTTGAACCCGGCATCGCTTTCGATAAGCGCGCGCAACATGGATGGAATGAGATCAGCGACGCTCACCTGTTTGCCGTAGGTGCGAGAGTGAACCTCAGCATAATCATTAAGATCGCCATGCAATTCGGGCTCTACTGCGACGGACAGTTTAACGGGTGTACGATCAGCAAGCGGGCCGATTTTGAGTTTCGTTCCGGTCATTTAGCCACCTCCATAGGGCTGAAGAATAATGTCTTGATGGACAAGGATGCGCAGGCGCCAACCAGGCCGAATTGTTATGGTTGGCTGCACGGCGAGCTGCCTGCGTATAACCTCATTGCCAACTTGTGACGCGCCATCTTGCGCAGCGTCTCGGAGCGCGCTTGCGATACGGTCATCCTCATCGTCTGAAAGCTCTGCGCCAATGCTGATGAGGCTTGAAAGCGCAGCGGCTGAGAAGATACGCAGGCTGTGATTGTTGACCCGGTCCTTGAGACCAGCATTTCCACGTCCATCAACGCCAGGTAGGTTTTCAATACGGATGGAGGTTCCATCCGGCATGATGATCCTATTCCAGACGACCAATGCCCGCGACTGGCCATAAGCGACGACGCTGTCATAGCGGCCAATAATCCGGCTGCCTTGCGGAATAAGAACGGTCTGCCCGGTGACCGTGTCATAGACCGGCTCAGTGACCTGACCGACAACCTGACCCGGTAGGTCTGAATTAATCGCCGTGAGCAGCGTTGCTGGAATGACGGTCCCTGCCATGACTTGCCAAGGCGATGCGGGCGTTTCGATTTGATAGGGATTGTAAATTGAGCGGTCCAGTTTCTCAGCCACAAAGTCAGCTTTACGGTCCTGATAATTTGGATCGCCTCCATACCCCTGCTGCTGCGGTCCGATTTGCAAGGCTTTCAATGCAGCGAACGGGTCTTGCGCCGCTGCGGGTGCGTATAATCGCGCCGCGGCCTGTTCAACCGATGACCTGTTCTCCGCTGCATTTGTAAAGAACAAGCCACTCTGCCGCGCGGCTTCGGTGCGCTCGGCCTCACGTTCAATTGCTTCGACTGCAGCATCATCGCGCGGTAGATCGAAAACGACGGATGGTTGCGGATCAAGGCGGCCCTCACGCTGGGCTTTCAGAATCGGTGCCCCAAGATCGCCCGGTAAGGGCGGACCCAAGATGTCGGGCTTTTGATCGACCTCTGCATAAGAAACAGGTAGGTTCGCCAGTCCCGCAGCCGTCGGCTTGTTTGCCGTCGAATATAGCTCACGCGCGGGAGCGACTGTATCATTTCGGGACCCACTCATCGCCAATGCAAATGAGCCGAGCACAATGGCCGAAGCACCGCCCAAGACAACCGCGAGCGCTTTTTTGCTGAACCTGCGGATGGGCGCAGGCGAAGACCTAAGTGCCAGGTCTTGCACTCCGATAGATGGATCGTTCGGGCTCATCGCGATGCCATCTGCAGATCATTACGCTCAATACGAACGACGTCTTGGTTTTTCTCTCCCAGGCGCAGCTCAGCCATCGCAAACAACCGGTCAACAACATAATAATTGTCCCGCATGCGATAGTTCACGAGCTGGGATTTTCCATCGCGGCCAACAACAAAGAGCGGCGGCGCTTCGCCTTGATCCAAGCGCGCGGGGAACTGGATGTAGACTTTTCGCCCATCATCAAACACGCGCGACGGTCGCCAGTGTGGCTTGTCTCCGCTGATCTCATAGCGAAACCGCAATCGGTCGAGTTGCAAGCCAAGCGGCGCTGCTGATTTCTCTCCTGATGTCTTGGCCACCGGCGAGCGGCGTACAAGCGGTTGATCAGAGTAGCGCCATGACACCGCCGCCATATAGGTTTCTCTAAAAGCGTGAAGCTCAAGATGGTAGGCACGCCGTGAAGTCGTGATGATCAGATTGGTTTTAAGCCCTGCTTGAATCGGTTTGACGAGAATATGGACCTGAGCATGATCACCTGCACCGGACACCGTATCGCCGAGCACCCAACGCACCGTGTCACCGGCTGAGACAGACATTAGTTCTTCACCCGGTTGTAGGGCGATGTCGGTGACCTGCTCTGGTGCGGTATAGACCTGATAGAGCGCGCCGCGCGTATAAGGGTAGATCTGGATTGCGTTCATATAGTTGGCCGGTGACGGCTCGATGGCGGCCGATGCGTTGGCCCGCTCTATGGCCTGATAGGGCTTGAGCGTTTCGGTCTCACCTGCTCCTGCGAGTTCCTTCGGGGAGATGCCGGGCCCAAATGTTCGGGCCACAAGCGGCGCCTGCGCGACCGGGGTGTCTACGACCTCCGGTCCATCTAAATCAGCGTCAGATAGATAGACCGCCTCGATAAAGGGTTCATCATCAAGGACAATGTCCGCAGTCTTTGAGTCCATAGTGAATGTCTCACAGCCCGCTAAAGCAGTGGCTCCGAGAAGGATGGTGAGAAAATGTGTCTTCTTCATAGAAGCCCCCTTAGTTTAAGTCTTTCGACCAGTTGATGCCGTGGACGTAGAGTCCGAGCGGATTTTGATGGAGTGTTTCCGCGTCGCGCGGCGCGTCAGAAATGATTGAAAGCGTGGCGGTCCAGTTTTCACGGCCCATCTCTGCGCCGTTGCGGAAGGTGGTTTCGCGCCAGCGGAGCGTAAAACTATCATCGCTCGCTCGGACAACACTCGACACATCGACCGAGACAGACCGTGTGCCAATCTCAGCAAAAGGATCATTTTCTTGCGCATATGTGTTCAATGTCGAGGCTGCTCGGTCGGTGGCATAGGCATAGGCCTGCAACCAATTCTGGCGCACGATGATGGGATCAATTGAGACCGAGCGCGTATTCTTGATGAAGGCCGCCAGATGGTAGGCGATCTGCGCATCTGTTGGCTCGTAGGTTGCGTCGGCAGGGCCGACGGCGCGCACTGCACCTTCGCTAGATAGCTCAATGACGTAGGGCGTCACATAAGACTGCGTGGAGCGCCAAACGAGACCAGCAGCAAGCATGGCCGACATGGCGATGGCCAGTAAGGCAGCCAAACGCCAATTCTTGGCCTGTACTCTGGCCGACCCGATTCTGTCATCCCAGGCTTGGGCGGCGCGCTGGTAGGGCGTGACCGGTTCGGGTGTGTCGCTAAAGGTGTTGGTCTGTCGTTTCCACATCATCGGATTAATCCTCTTCGTCTCTTAGTCGCGGTGCTTCGCCTGCACCGGGCCGGTCACCATCGCGAACAGCGGCGGCTGCCGTCATGCCCGCATCCCGTGTTGATTGGCTGCGGCGGATTCTCTTCGCCCAATCAGGGCCGGACGTATCATTTGCGGGGCTTACGACACGGGTCGGACCGCCTGTGCCACCCGTCGCCGCAAATGCCGCTTGACCGCCAGTGCGATAGCGCCGCCCAGCATCACCGGTCATGCGCGAGAAGACTCGGGCCGCAGATTGTCTCGCGGTCGCGAAACCCGCAGCAGCGACACCTCCGGCACCAGACGCAACGCGAGCCACGCCTGCTTTTCCTGAGGTGGCTGATGAAAGTGCGTATGAGGCCCGTGTGCCACCCGCGACTGATGCGGCAGCTCCAATTGAAGTAGAAGCCGCTCGGCCAGCACCGCCAGCTATACCGCGAGCCATGGAGCCGCCTGCAACAGCCCCTGCGCCTACCCCAGCGGCTGTACCGATGGCCGCCCCGGCTCCGAGTTGCGGCGCGCCTGAAACAATGCCGGTTGCAATGCCAGGCCCGAAAATACCGAGAGCCAGCATAGCCAGAGATCCAAGGATGACCGAAGAGGCCTGCTCCAGGGTGACCGCATCGGGTGCAAAGGTCGATGTGATGGATCCAAAGATTGTTGATCCAATGCCCACAATGATGGCGAGCACCATCAGCTTAATCCCGGATGAGATGACATTGCCGAGAACCCGTTCGGCCAAGAAGGATGTTTTGTTCCAAAGGGCAAAGGGGATTAGAACAAATCCAGCCAGAGTGGTCAGCTTGAATTCGATGATTGTGATGAAGAGCTGAATGGCCAGAAAGAAGAAGGCTAGAAGCGTAATAAGCCAGGCAAGGCCAAGAACAAAGATGATTACGAAGTTTTTGAAGAACGCGATTGGCCCGGTCAACTTCGCGATTTCATCCAACAAGGGGTAAGCCGCATTGTAACCCGTGGCGGCAACAAAGCCCGGCTTCATAATATCATTGGCCGTAATCGTGCCGCCTGTTGCGTTGAGCCCCAATTGCGCAAAACTCTGAAAAATCACGTCGGCGAGGAAGGCGAAATTGCCAATGATCAGGGCGAAGAAGCCAACATAGAGCACCTTTTTCAGGAACTTGCCGATGACATCTGTGTCAGGCCCCATCGCCCAGAACAGCCCTGCCAGTGTGATATCGATTGTTATGAGGGCCGTCGTCAGGAATGCCACATCCGCTTGCAACAACCCGAACCCGCTATCGATATAGGTCGAGAAGGTGACAACAAACTGATCGATGACGTTGAGGTCGTTCATCCGCTTTGCCCCTTAATTGCGCGTGTAGGCGGCACCGTCACCGCGAAAGCGCTGGTGGCGGATGCGTGCCTGTTCCTCGATAGCCATGCGCCGGGCATGCTCCACTGCAAGCATGCGGTGCTGGGCGGCCATAAGGTGCTGCATTTGCATTTGTTGCTCGACGCTCAGCGCAATCAGCTGATTGCCCGCTTGATTGACTTGCAGGTTGCCCACCGCTTCCTGGCTTCGATTGACGAGCGTCGTCAGCGTCTCGCGGGATTCCGCGATCGACGTAACAATGCCGGATTGAACCTGGATCGCATTGCCAAAGGTCTTACGCGCGAGTTTCCATTGATCGGTCGCGCGCTCCACAATTTCCTGATTTGTGAGGTGTTCATAGCTCTCAGGGAAATTCTCTTCATAACGGCGTTCAGAGGTTGCCACCTCATAGGTGATCTCATCACCCTTGCGCATAAGAGTATCAATACGCTGCAAAAGACGTTGCAATTCCTGAATGGACGACTGGTCAAGCCGCGCGAGATTTTCAGCAGAATTGATCAACATCTGCGCTTCATTTTGCAATTGTTGTATTTGATTGTTGATTTGGTTCAGCGTGTTGACGGCGGTATTGACATTCTGAATGAGATTGGTGGGATCGATGACGACATCTCCCACGCCAAACAAGGCATCAGCGGGAGGTGCAAAGGTCGCTGAAAGAGCAGCCGCGCCGAGGACGATTGAGATTATTCGGCTGCGCATGGGACGCCTCCATTGCTGGTTTGAAGGATAAGATCTGCGGCCCAGGAGATGCCTTTGTGTTCGAGCCATGCGGCAGTGAATGCTTCGCCTGCAGCTTGATCGGCCAAAAGCTCATCAATGGCTTTTTGATCCTGTTTGGACCCCGCCCCACAAAGTGCCAGACCAATTGGGCCTAGCTCTAAATCAAACAAGCGATTTCCAGCCGGGCATTGTAGATAATAGTCGCGTTTCGGCGTCGAGCGAGCAATCAGCTCAATCTGACGGGCGTTTAAGCCAAACGCCTCATAGGTCGCTGTCTGACTTTGTTCTTGCGCCCGCGCATTTGGAAGGAAAATCCGCGTCGGGCAGCTTTCAATCAGCGTTGGCGCAATGGTGCTACCTGAAATATCTGACAGAGACTGAGTTGCGAACAGGACAGAGACATTTTTCTTCCGCAGGGTTTTCAACCATTCACGCAGGCGCCCAGAAAACATCGGGTGGTCTAAGAAGACCCAAGCCTCGTCGAGGACGAGTAAGGTCGGCGCGCCATCAAAGCGAGCTTCCAAGCGGTGGAACAGATAGGAGAGCACGGGCGCAGCAAGGCGCTTATCGTGCATCAAATGCTCCATTTCGAAGACGGCTAGATCGCCCTGTTTCAAACTGTCATGCTCGGCATCCAGCAGTGCGCCGTATGGACCATCAAGGGTGAAAGGTTGCAGCGCTTGGCGCAGCTCGGTCGATTGCAGTAGGGCGCAAAAGCCCGTAAGCGTGCGCTGACGCTTCGGCGCGTTTGAGAGGGAAACTAAGGTTTCCCATACTGCGTCTCGGACCGCCGGCGTCAACTCAACGCCTTCTTGTTTGAAAAGACCCAACAGCCATGTCATAGCGGCAGCGCGTTCGGCTTCATCATCGATGAGCCCGAGGGGCTGAAACGATAGACCGCCATCTAGGCTAAGGTCATATTCACGCCCGCCCATTGCGAGCATGGCGGCGCGGGCCGAGCGTCCTTTGTCAAAGACGAAGACGCGGGCGGCGTTATACTTTCGAAATTGCAGCGCGAGCAGTGACAGGAGTACTGACTTGCCCGCACCCGTCGGGCCAACCACCATTGTATGACCGACATCGCCCTGATGTGTCACTAAACGAAAGGGTGTGTTCGAAGACGAGCGCGCCATTAAGAGCGGTGGTCCATCCAAATGTGTGTTGCGTTCCGGGCCTGCCCAAACGGCGGCGAGCGGTGCCATATGGGCAAGGTTCAGCGTATGGATGAGCGGCAAGCGCACATTGGCGTAGGCGTTCCCGGGATGTGTGCCGAGCCAGGCATCGACGGCATTGAGTGTTTCGTTGATCGCGGTGAATCCATGTGCGTTGAGCACGCGTTCGATGGCCTTGGCCTGCTCACTTGCAATTTTTGGATCACGATGCGTGGTGACAATTGCGGTGGTAAGATAGCCAAACCCAACATGGTCTGCGCCCAATGCCTGAAGCGCTTCATCGACATCAGCAGCTTTATTTTCAGCGTCGGTATTTACGAGCGCTGCTGGTTCATTCTCCAGGGTCTCTTTCAGAACCGTCACGATTGATTTGCGTTTGGCGAACCATTGTCGGCGATAGCGATTGAGGGTTTTCTCGGCCTCGGTCTTGTCCATGGGCAGGAAGCGCGTCACCCATCGATAGGAAAATCCAAGATGATTGAGATCGCTTAGCAGCCCTGGCTCAGTCGCATTTGGAAACCCTTGGAGTGAAATGACACGAAGTGCATGATCGCCGAGGCATGGCGCTAGGCCGCCGGTTAGATCACAATCGGTCAAGAAGCCATCTAGATACATTGGGGTTTTTGGCATTCTGACGAGATGGCGCTTGGTCGAGACACAACCATGAAGATATGTCAGCGTCTCGTCATCGCTTAGCCAACTCGCCTGAGGCATCAACGTTTGAATGAGGTCAAAACTTCGATCTGTGTTGGCTAAAAAGGAAGCCAGCGTATCATTCCAGAAGGCTTCAGGCACTTGCCCTGGATCTTCGATCATCAAGTTTTCGACCCGGGCAGCCCGATCAGCAGGTGGCATCCAGCAGAAGGTTAGATAGGAATCGCTCTCAAAGTGGCTGCCTGCTTCAAGAAACACATTGCGTCTCTCTTCATCGAGCAACCAGCTCGCCGCATCTGGGAATGAACTGTCTGGATATTCTGTCGACGGTCGTCGCTCAGCTTCAAAGAACAGCGCCCAACCTGATCCAAACCGGCGAAGCGCATTATTGACCCGCGCGATATAGGCAACAAGCTGCTCTGCGGTCGCGCTTTCAAGATCAGGCCCGCGATAGCGACAGGTTCGCTGCAGCGAGCCATCCTTGTTGAGGACCACGCCGGGCGCGACCATAGCCGCCCAATTTAGATAATCTGAAAGCCGTTTAGGACGGCCACGATACTCCAGCAGATTTAGCATGAGAGATACCCCTTGTGTCGAACATGGCGGGTGAGCACTTCCATGAATTTCGGGTCGCGTTTGGCGGCCCAAACACAGATCCCGTGGGAGACCATCCAGTAGACAATTCCAACCACCCACATTTGCATGCCAAGACCGAGCGCGGCGGCGAGAGTGCCATTGAGGATTGCGGCCATTCTCGGTGCACCGCCGAGCAGAATGACCTCGGTCAGCGACCTGTGAAGTGGCACATTATAGCCGTCAGGAAGCGCAGGCCCGTCTTGCATTAGAACGTCGCTCCGCCACCGAATGAGAAGAAGGTAAGAAAGAAGCTGGTGGCCGCGAACGCGATGGAAAGACCAAAGACGATCTGCAATAGCTTACGCATGCCGCCGCCGCTTTCCCCGAAAGCGAGGCCAAGGCCGGTCAGGATAATCACGATCGTTGCGAGGATCTTGGCAACCGGGCCTTCAATTGATTGAAGGATAGAATCTAGCGGCCCTTCCCATGGCATACCGGAACCCGCCGCGTGGGCTGGCAATGTAAGAGCAATGGTAATTACGCTGAGCGCCACCACTTTCGAAATGGTCGTCTTCATTGTTTTGTCCTTTCGGGTTTTGAAGATGATGTTGAAGGAACTTCCCGCAGCGGGGCTTGAGCCGGTTTCAGCACGTATCCATCGCCACACTGGCGATCCAATTTGAGGATGGACTCGACTTGGCGAACGCCGTCCTTGCGCCGAATGAACACCACGCAATCGATTGTCTCGGCGATGAGTTCGTAAGGGACAGTGTGCGCCACCTCACCGACCAATTGCTCAAGGCGGAAAAGACCAGCTTCGGCAGAATTTGCATGAACAGTTGCGATCCCGCCAGGATGGCCTGTATTCCAGGCTTTGAGCATGTCTAACGCTTCACCGCCGCGCACTTCCCCAACAATGATCCGGTCAGGTCGCAGTCGCAGCGTCGAGCGCACCAAATCTGAGAGGGTGACCGAGCCGGGTTGAGTGCGGAGCGCCACCGTATCAGGTGCCGAGCACTGTAGCTCTCTTGTGTCTTCCAACAGGATGACCCGGTCACCTGTCTGAGCAATCTCCGCGAGCAAAGCATTCGCGAGCGTGGTTTTGCCGGACCCTGTTCCGCCGACGATGAGAATGTTCTCTTTTTCCAAGACAGCCAGCTTGAGAGCAATCGCATTTTGCGGGCTCATCACGCCTTCATCGACATAATCGTCTAGGGTAAAGATTCGAGCGGCGGGCTTTCGAATCGAGAAACATGGTTGTTCCGAAACCGGTGGCAAGACTCCTTCGAACCGCTCGCCCCCTAAGGGGAGTTCTGCAGATATGATGGGGGCCGCGCGTGTAACATCGCGTCCGGTGTGGCTCGCGACCAGACGGATGACCCGCTCAACTTCGTGCGGCGAGAGTTCAGAACCTGTGTCTTTGCGCCCTTCCCCGTGGCGTTCAATCCAGAGCCGCCCATCTGGATTGGTCATAATCTCAATGACAGTGGGATCGCTCAGCGCATCAGCAATTTGCTCACCAAGCGCAGTTGTCAGCATATCGGCCGTTCGCTCCAAGGCGTTTGCATCACGCATGACCCGCCTCCTCTTTTGTGCTTCGGTCGGGTGCAGGTACGTGCAGTCGCTCTAGCTCTGCCTCAGAGAAGAAATCGCTAGCGCCTGCAACCACTTCGTCGACTGCGGTTTGAAGGCTGCGTTTTCCAGATTGAAGATCGCGTCCCAATTGTTCGAGGAACTGATCGAATTGCTCTTCACCCTTGGCGCGGGCGACATCCAACTGGCTCGATGGCAGTTGCGGCGTCACCATCAGGAAGTATCTTATGTAAAGCGCGAGCGTTTCGCCGTGGACGGTATCTTTCTGCTCGAGCCGATCTAACTGCCGTGACAAGCGATCTAATCTTCGCGCAAAAACGGCTTCGCGCTCATTCTCTTTATTCCCGCTCAGATATTCAGTGAGCGCGTCATCAACGATGCCGCAAAGACTATATCCGGGACGTTTCGCAAGCTCATGCAAGCGCGCAAAATTGAGGTCTGAAACATAGGTGTGGATTCTGGGCTTCATCGCTCCCTCCCCTGCAACAGCCTCGCAGTGGTGAGTTCGTCGAAGGCATCTGCTTCAGCCAAATCCTTCCCAAAGAGCGTACGTTGCTTGGATACCTCGTGCTCCTCACTCTCTTGCTCAGTCTCATCTGTCGGTTCGGCTTCAGGAGCGACGTTTGGGTCTTTCTCCAAACGTGGTGTCTGTTCATGCCCGCCCGTATCGTCATCGGAGGGCATCAGATCTTCGTGCACGTAAGCCCTCACACCATCCCACCGAGTGGGCAGTTGCGCTTCTGGATTGGAATTAGACTGCGCGGGATCAATTTCAGGCAGAATGCGCTCAGTGAAGTTGCGATCTTCATAGTAGCGTAGCTTCTTTGCGCGTACCGGCGGGGCACCGGCGACCATGATAATCTCATCATCCGGCGGCAGCTGCATGACTTCGCCTGGCGTTAGCAATTGCCGCGCGGTTTCCTGACGCGAGACCATCACATGGCTGAGCCACGGTGCCAGCCTGTGACCGGCATAATTCTTCATCGCTCGCAGTTCTGTTGTGGACCCAAGCGCGTCAGAAATACGTTTGGCCGTGCGTTCATCATTGCTGGCGAACGCAACCCGGACATGACAATTGTCGAGAATGGCATTGTCGGGCCCGTAGGCTTTGGCGATTTGGTTCAATGACTGAGCGATCAGGAATGCGCGAAGTCCATAACCCGCCATATATCCAAGGCTCGTTTCAAAGAAGTCGAGCCGTCCAAGAGCCGGGAACTCGTCCAGCATGAGCAACACTTGGCGCTTTTCAATCGTAGGCGCGGCATGTTCCTCTGTGAGTCGCCGCCCAATTTGGTTCAGCATTAAGCGAACCAATGGACGTGTTCGTGAAATATCAGAGGGCGGCACGACGAGATAAAGGGACAGTGGCTGTTTGCCCTTCACAAGATCGTCGATGCGGAAGTCACATGTCGATATTGCCCGCGCCACGGTTGGGTCACGATAAAGCGATAAAAAGCTGAGCGCGGTAGAAAGAACACCAGAGCGTTCATTCTCGGATTTGTTGAGCAATTCACGAGCTGATTGAGCGACGGTTGGATGAACCCTCGGCGCTTCATCGGTACCGAGGTGGTCGGTGTGCAGCATCAATTCCAACGTGTCGCGGAAACTTCTTTCTGGGTGCGCAAGCAGATGCGCAACGCCAGCAAGAGACTTCTGTTCCTCAGCATAAAGGACGTGAAGGATAGCCCCGACGAGCAGCGCATGGGCTGTCTTGTCCCAATGGTTGCGGCGGTCTAGCCCGCCTTCTGGGTCGACCAGAATGTCAGCGATATTTTGAACATCACGAACTTCGTTTTGGCCCTTGCGTACTTCCAGAATCGGATTGTATCGGAGCGTCGCCGGGTGGGTCGGGTCAAAGCGCACGACGCGAGAGAATTTAGAACGCCACGCCGAGGTAAGCTGCCAGTTTTCCCCTTTGATATCGTGGATCACTGCAGATTGCTGCCAAGACAGCAATGTCGGGATTACGAGACCCACACCCTTACCGGAGCGGGTCGGAGCGAAAGCCATAATATGTTCTGGCCCATCATGGCGCAGATAAGCTCCCGGCAATTGTCCAAGGAAGACACCATCATTGGTAAGCAGGCCTGCACGGCGAATCTCGCTACGCTTCGCCCAGCGCGAAGACCCGTAGGTCGTGACGTTTTTTGATTCTCGCGATCGAAGCACAGCCCCGACCACGGCAGCAAAGAGCCCGATCACACCGCCCGAGCCAGCAATCAGCCCAGCTCGGTCAAAGGTCTCCGGCGCGTAAGCTTCAAAGGAGTACCACCAGGCGAAGAAACGCCACGGCTGATAAATTGGTGTATCGCCGAAAACAAACCAAGGCTCACCAAGGCGCGGTGAATAGGCAAGCTGCTCAGCTGTCCACTGCGCCGCATACCACACACCACAAACAGCGATGCAGAGAACGAGCAAAACTTGCCAGAAGATGGTCGTGGTCAGTTTCATGCCCTAAGGCTGAAACAAAGGACACCTTGCTGACTAGGCAGATAATCGAGTCTTATCGAGACACAAAAGGCACGAAATCGACCCTGCGGGAACTCCTAAGAACCATCGTGATAGATGAAGAATTTCGATGCCGGAAGGATGAGGCAAACGTCTTAGATGGGGCGAGTTTAAGCCGCTGAGTTAAGGTCCGCTTTCAGCCTCATCATTGACCGTGAGTCGAGCTAAAGTGTTCAATCAATGTACTTCCCAAACACCGGTTCCGTTAGATAGGTCGAGAGCGCGAGCGAGAGCGTCACACCTATGACGATCACCAAACCGTCTTCGCCCAAAGAAATGATCTCCAAACCAACCAAAAGCACTGCCAAAGCGCCCAACAGGAAGATCGGACCAGAATAGAAACAATGACGTCTACGACATCGCCGGGCATTTAGAACGCACGCCGCACCCATCCAAAACAATGCCGCACTGAGAATGGCTATGATCGCCACTAGGGGAACCATGTCCTGCAAGAAGTTCGATCCGATCAGGATCAATACCGGGAGTCCCCAAGACGCGAGAAATGGCAGCGGTCGAGAAGCATGGTCATTGGTTCGATGGTCAACCACCGCAACAATCCCCGACCTGGATCGGCGGACAAGCAACGTCTCCAAATGAACAATACACGCAACAGTCACCCGGATTAGGCTTAAGGACCGCGCCACACCCTTTGCAATCATAGAAGAACTGACATGCATTTGTCGGCATGACGTCCTTTGATTGATGCCCGCATTGCGGGCAGGTCAGTGTGGATTCTGCAATGAAGTCGCCGCTCACATTAAGTTCAGCCATTCCAAGATTTCCCTCTCATAAGATGGCAGCACGTGCGCTACCCCCACCAATGCGAAGCCGATCACAAGCAAGACGATTACTCGCATGCTTGGTCTGCCATTTCGAAATGCAAATAAGACTGCCGCGCCCAGTAAGGCTAATGTGACCCACTGGAACAGCGCTTGATTGCGAGCAAAAAAACCAAGCTTTGCAACCAGTGCGGTACTGACGCCGAGGTTCACCAGAATGATCGGTAGAACGCAGCAGGACGCGCCAATAAATGCAAAGACGCTTGCTAGCACGCCGCCACTTGCGAACCAGCCACCGCTCTTTCCACTATCACGCTTGGTTTCAATATCATCAGACATGTGCGTAATATAAAACCTGTAGCTACTACAGGTGCAAGCATGACTGACTTCACAATTGGGAGATTGAGTTCAGCGACTGGCGTGAAGATAGAAACCATACGTTACTACGAGAAAATCGGCATAATGCCCAATCCTCCGCGCTCGTCGGGGAAGCAGCGTATTTACAGTCCGACACACCTAGCACGATTGAATTTTATCAAGCGAAGTCGGGACTTAGGCTTCGGATTAGACGCGGTCCGTTCAATGCTTGGCCTCAATGACGAGACGCCTTCATGTGGCGACGTACACGCACTTACAACCGAACACTTAGCGGAGGTGCGTCAGAAAATCGCTGATTTGAAACGTTTGGAACGAACGCTGAGCGAGATCACCAAGGAGTGCGCGCGTGGTGACACCCCAGACTGTCCAATAATTGATGCCCTCTCAATTTAGAGCTCAGAACTAGAATCTGTCCTTGGTGTCTTTGGTGTTCGATGGTCCCAACTCGGATAAAATGAGCGACCAGTTTAGGGCGCCTTAAGCCCCTGTAGGCCCTCCAGTTCTCCAGACCTAGAGCGAATCAGTCATCTGAGTATCACTTCCCAAGTCCACGTTTCTTTCCGATCTGCCACGAAATATGATCCCCCCTTACCGTCCCTGCGATGGCTTGCCCGCGTGCTCGGTCCAGGATCTTACGCCAAGGTGCCAGTGTGAAAGTCTTGCCGCGATCAATAACGGCAAATTTCCCTTCAGGTGTTGATATGGATTCTCTGTAGACCCCCTCAACCACACCTGATTTAGGCAATGAGTGAAAGTCTTTTCCCAACTTTTTTGCGAGTGCCTCACCATGATGGCTTAGCCCCAGTCGTTTCAAAGCTTCGTAGTGTTTGCGGTTCAAATGGCTTTGGGCTCCTTCGATAATGCCGCGCTCTTGCAGCACCGAAAGTCGTTTTTCAATCGCCGTCTCAACCTCTTGTCCAAATCCATAGGCTGGTCCCTCCGCTTTGGGCATCTTGTCCAACCAGGTCAGTCCGTTTGCTTCTACTTGAGCGGTAACATCGCCCCAACTCTCCACATGAATACGGACGCCGGTTTTGTTCGCATGGAGCTCCTGATGACGCCGCACGTCAGCCAAATAGTTGTCAGGAATATTCCAAGTTCCATCCTTATTGCGCAGGGCGATCCCCCGTCGCCGCATCGCTTCTAATCGCCGCACATGCGCACGGACAAATTCTGATGTGGCGCGAGGGTCAGATTGTTGATGCAAGGCCGCTGAATAGATTCCTCCGTTCGCCGAAGCAATTGAAGCGATTGTTCTATCTGATTTTCTAGGTGCCATATCAGGCGGCGACAGCGTCACGATCATACCGCGCTGAATGCCATCTAAATCATCGGCATTGGAGATTGAAGAAGTTGTGACGCGGCCATCCATCCCATCGACGATGAGATAGGGTACATCGTGGCCTTCCCCGCCCATCCCTTTACGCAGGACCGCACCGGTGATCGGAACCTGTCCGGCACCACCAGAAAACGGCCTTGCCGCGTCGACGGTGCGGCCTTTGCGTCCGTGAAGGGCGCGGTGCATTTGTTTGATGATGTCGCGGCGAAGACCCAATTCTCTTAGCGTGGTTTCAAAACCATCTGACAGTTGCCATTTTTGGCGATCTATCGGCTGAGCCAACCCGAGCGATTTCAATTTGCGCAATCTGGCGATATTGACTGATCGATACCGCGCTGGCGTAGCGTTCAGATTTAAAACGCCATCTCCATCGCTCATTCTCGCTAAACTTCGGTCGATTGAAGTCAATCGCTCGACGCCGGTTTGCCTAGCATGTTTCATATCCCTCTCGAGCTGAGATTCTGGTCCGAGTTCCAAGGTCACGAGTTCTTCTGCCCGCTCGCGAATTTGATGGGCGATATATTTTCGCGGCATAACCAGATCGCGACCATCATCGCGGGTCCCCCGGATGACGATATGCGCGTGTGGGTGGTCTGTATTGTCATGGACGGCACCGACCCATTCAAGCTGTGTGTTTAAGTCTTGCTCCATTTGCGAAACAAGATCTCTCACAAAAGGTTTTAAGTCGGCGATTTCGGCACCGTCTTCCGGCGAAACAATAAGGCGAAAGTGGTGCCGATCATCTTTAGCTGCTTCGGCGAATGTATCTCGATCTACATCGTCTGCATGCGCGTCGAAAACCTTGCCCTGGTCTTCGAACCTCACAGCCGATTCTCGGCTGATGTATCGCAAGTGCTCTGCAAGCGCCTTTGGGGAAGATACCATCGTTCGAACCACGCGCGCTTTGACCACGACGCGGCGGGCATGGGTTCTGCTCACTCTAGTCTTGTGATTACGACGCGAGGTTCCACCTCCTGGCCCTGCGCGGCTAACCGACCGGGCAACCCGCGACATGAAGGTCTTACCGCGCCCCATCTTACCGCCAGACCGAATGCGACCTAGGCGCGGCTCAAAGGGGTTTTCCGACCGCTCTTTCAAGGCTGTCGCATCCGAGATTGATCGGGAAAAATTGAGAACTGGTACTGACCAAACTCCCAGTATTCACCGCAGGATTGGCGCTTCGGTGGTACTGTCGCCTTAAAAATAGTACTATAAAAATCGATGTGCAGACAGGGGCTTAGAGGCAGGATGGTACTGCGCCCTTTTATCTTGCCCTGCGCGCCCGACCCCCGCGCCCCGCCCTCGTGCCGACCATACCGACCTGCTCCGTCTTCGACCGACCCGACATATTCAGCAATTCCAATTATGAGCTTCTCATCGACGGGACCGAAATATCGGCTATCGAATGAGCGGCTCACCCGGTCCGACACAATCAAGTATTCCGACTTTGTTAAGCTTCGACATCCCTCCGGCAAAACCGGCATGACCCGATTTTGGCTGTCAGTAGGGGGGATGATTAAGGCAGGTGTGTCGGCGACCCATAAACGGCCTTCCTTGACGCAATATTCCTCTCCGGGAATGGCCAAAACTGTCTTTATGACCGGCGTGCTTTGCGGCAAATATCCGCGACTTTGGGCGAGTTTTTCTGCGTCTTCTGGTAGCCAGGACGCGACCAAATCTCCCGGCAGATAAGTGTCAGAAGGCACGATTTTATACCATCCGATAGGCGCACTTGGCGTTGGATTGTAGAGGAGTTTTGGGTCGAAGTTGAAAGTGCTGAGGCCTAATAAACCAATCCCAATTGCACTTAGGGTTAGCACAAGAACACAACGCATCAGTGTGTCACCTTCAAGTCGTTTAGCACGTATTTCGGATTGATGCCTGCATTCATTCGGTGACCAATTACTCGCCACTCGGCAGGTTGATATCGGCAAAGGGGCTGATGCTCTCGCATCATATCCAAGACGCTGAAGAAGGACTTACAAGCATCGGATCCGCGCCTTTGCGCGAGCAGTTTCGCTCCCGGTTTCACTCCCGCAAGTGCAATTAGTTCATCGCCTACACCCCCGGCTTGAGCGATACTGATCGACCAAAACTGCGTGCCGAACTTATTTGCTTCCCAGCGTTCGTAAGCGAAAATATCTCCAGGGTTGAAGACGGCGAGTGAGCGCTGCCAATCCAGCCTGATTTGCTTGATCGGCTTGCCGAAAAGGAGGCGGTGATTTGTGCGCCGCTTTCGCCAAGCCATCAAGACTATGGTCAATTCATCCGACATGGGATTTGTCATCATCGCCGGAATAGCGTTCAATTTCTTCGGCAGAATAGACCACAACGCCGCCATGTTTGCGGTATTTTGGTCCCGTGCCTCGCCATCGCCAATTGGCCATTGTTTTGGGGCTGACCCTTAAAATGCGGCTCGCTTCTGCGGGCAGAAGATATTTGTTTTTCGGTTTTTTATCGTCGTCAGTTGCCATTTTCTATCTCCCTTATTTGGCGATTATGGAATGCTCTATGGTGCATTCCTGAGACGAATGGAGCCAAATCGGGATGGTTAATAGAAGTCGAAATCTGGTCGGGATCGGTTTCAAACACACATTAACCATGCCGGCATCTCTTCCGGCATGGCTTAGTAATCTGGATTGCATTTGCCCGTATTAATTGGGGTTCCAGAGGATTACGTGCTTGCCTTTTTTGCCCTTCACAGGGGCTAGGTTCGCATAAATCCGGCGCGGTCCGATTTGAGGATCAGCGAGTGTGATTGAGACATAATCTCGTCCGGAAGCCTTGGCTTTGCGGATCCAACCACCCCCGATTTCTGAAGATGTCTCGCCTGCATAGATCCGATAATCGGGATGAAGATCTAGCTCTTTGCTCCCGTTCTTTTCGAACCGAATTGGCGCTGTCAGGTTGATCATTGTTAGACTTCCAACAAAGCCAGTTTTGGTTTCACTGACATATCCGAGTGCGTTTGCCATGGTATAATTCCTTTCGTTTCCATGCGTCTTACGAAAAGCCCATTGTTTCCGTCGACGCCGGACCGTGAGGACGACAAAGCGAAGCCTTAAACCGCTCGCGGGCGTAGCAAAGCGAAGCACCTTGAGGGGCGTAGAATTTTGCCCCGCGAGGAGCCGCGAAGCGGCGGGGAAAATTCTCCGAACCGCAAGGTTTTAATGATGAGAGCCGTCGTCCAGGTCACTCGGCCAGAGACGAACACAAAGGGGCTATCTGAGGCGTGGGGCCGCAAAGGATGGGGTCGTCAACGCATGGGAGCTGGAATTCACCCCACTGGATTGGCGTTAGATCTCGTTAAACTATGCTGATGCTTTTAAGCCGCCAACGAAAATCCATGCGGGGCACATTATGGGCTTACTCAATTTGTAGCCTCGGTGTCGAAGGCGAGCACAAAATCAGCGGCTTTGCTAGCAAGGGAGGCTGCGCGAAAAATGGCGCGTTTGTCCTCTTTCAAAACTTGCAACCAGTTCGCGAGGTAGTCGGCATGTCGAACAGTCGGGATGATGTCTTGCGCAGCGCAAATGAACGCGCTTGCCATTTCGGCGACCAATTCCTCGCGGGCATAGTCTTTCGATCCGAAGTTCCCGGTTAGGGCGCGGTCGAGGCGGGTTTTGTGTCCAGTCCAGTGTCCAAGCTCGTGAAAGCAGGTTCGGTAATAGTTGATTTGGTCGCGAAAGGCAGGTTGTGGCGGAACTTGGATAAAGTCCTCGCTTGGCACAAAAAAGGCGTTATCGCCTCCGATTCGGAAGTCCGCGCCGGTTGCTTTAATCAGCGCCTCAGCCCGCGGGATCGCCTCACATTGAGGGAGCGGTGCCGCGTTCTTATAAAGGTGATTGGGTAGACCCTCGCATTGGTCCACGTTGAAAACCGTGTAGCGTTTGAGGAAGCCAATGCGTTGCGGGTGGTCGCCAGTCGCTTGGGCGCGCTCGGCTTCTACTTTCGGAATGAACGTATCAGCGTAACAAACTGTCGTGCCCCGCTCACCTTTACGGACACACCCACCAAGGCCGAGAGCTTGTTTAAAGGTAAGCCATGTTTGTGTCGAACGCTGCGTTTCTATAGCTGCGCCCCAAAGCAGTAGAATATTTATGCCAGAATAGGTGTTCCCGGTGGCGCCATTCTGGGGCAGCCCAAAAGGGGTTTGAATGCCATCTCGTCCCCAAGGCTGTACCCATGGCACTGCGCCCGCCTCTAGCTGGGCAATGATTTTATTGGTTACGGTTTGGTAGAGGTCACCCCGCTTTCGTGTCTTCCCCCCTGTTCGGGATTTGCGTTTTTGCTCTACAGATTTCGACGCAGTCCCACCCGCCGGGAGGGCAGCTGGTGTTTCGTTATGGGTTAAAGGTGCAGCTTGCTGGCGCATGTCTCATCTCCTTACCCGCCCCGTTATTCTTTTCCCGGCAGGCGGGATGGGGCGGCGAAAGACGTGGGCGCCAGGGCGCACAAGGTTCGAGCGCAAGGGGGCCAGGTCGAAGACCTAAAAACTCTTATGGACGATAAATACACCGCCGCCTTGCGTGAGGACCGCGTGCTGGCAAGCACGTCGCCAGCCCCAGGCCGACTGCTGGGAAAGGTCTCTAAAAGACAGGGCGTACGGGCCCTGACCGCTTCACTCATAAGACGCATGAAGAGCGATAATGCGACGCACGTGAGGCTCCTGCCTCACCCTTCGCCTTATCATTGACCGACAGTTTCCAGATCGGGTTTTCCCGAGCACGCCACGCTAAGTCTAGGTTTTATTTAGACGCTGCTCGCTTGCAGATAGGTTCGAGCCTTTTCCAAATGTCTTCGGTGACGTCACTAAGTGAGACTTGTTCGAACTCTATGCTGGCCGCATAGGCCGCCCATTGACGTTGTTTGTCGGCATCAGCGGAAAAACTGGCTGACAATCCATCAGGACAAATGCTGGGGATGGATGTGCTCCGGCGCTCGAACGTTGCGGAGATGGCATCAATAATATCATCATCATTGACGGTCTCGGCTCTCGGGATCGCCCAGAGGTCATAATAGTCTTTCATGCGGCCATTCACCAATCCAAGCGCCACGATGGCTTGGAACTTTTCAGCCATGACCGTGGCAGGTGAATAGGCGCGGATCGTCGTGTCCGGAAAATCAAGCAAGGACGGATACTCAACCAAATAATCTGGACGCGTGAGAGCATCGCCAAAACCGATATCGATGGTGATTGGAATGATTGCTCCGTCGAGGGCGGCCTGCGTCCTCAATCTGATCCCGCCATAGATTTGATCTTCGCGAATGCTGGTCGCAGTTATATTGTCTGTGTCGTAGATGAGCCCGTCATCGGCATCAATGGCGAGCGTCTCGCGAAAGATGTCGATGAGGCGGTCTTCGTCGGCGGCGCCAAACTTCAAAAAATCGACGTCGCGAGTAAAGCGCGCCTCATCGACGGTCCATAGCGTTACCAGCATCCCGCCCTTAAGAACAAACTGATCCCTGTGGTCAGAGATGGACAAGCGGTAGATCAAGCGTTCCAGGCCGAATGCAACAAGAAGTGTTTGGAAGACTTTGTTTTCTGCGCGCGCAAGATTTCGCAAGCGCGCGCGCACAGACGCAGCGATATTGACCGGAGCTCTAGCCATTAGCTGTCAGCGCCTCAAGGATGGGAGCCACTTTGCGGGATGCTCGGTTGGCGGCGGCGGCGGACATGATTTCAGCCGGTGTCGCTTTTCGAAGTTCAAGAGCTGATTTAAGTGATTCGATCGCCACGGATCGGTCAATCAGAGACGAATTGCGGAATGCGTCGGCAATCGTCTTTGCGACGGAGTAAACTTTCAGGTCAATCCCGCCAATAGAATGTGTTTCGATCCCATTTGAGAAATAGGGTTCACGAAAGCGTACAATTCGAACAGGTGGATAGTTTATTTTTGGGACCCATTGGTCTTTGCCGACCGCGATCCAGACTTTGCGCGGTAGCTGATCGGTTAGACCATGAAACGCCAGGGCTGAAACAAGGCAAAGGACAGCGTTCGGGGCTTGTTTGGCAATTTCGGCAAGGCTGGCATCGGCACCAATATCGGCGTCAGGCAGTTGGTACAGGCCGCGCCCAATCCGCTCGATGAGACCACCAGCAAGCGCGCGCTGAATGGCCGTGCGTGTCACGCCGCTCTCCTCTAGCTCACGGGCCCGCACGAGTTTATGCTCGCGTATATATGCCAGCAGGCGCTCTTGCTCTGTTTTGGACTGGCGCTTCGCCACTGTTATAAAACCTCCTACAATTATCAATTTTGTATGAGGTTTCGTAACACTATCTGCCTCAAAAGTCTAGCAAAATATGAATACGACTTGTGCGTGTTCATTTTTTCTGCCACAAATGAGGTAGAAAAAATGGACATGGTGATTCGAATGCCAGCTTTATTCATATCTAACCCGATCGAGATTGATCATCGACTGAGCGACCTTGGGTGGACACGAAAAGAAATGCTCGAGATCATCGATGCCATGGTTTCAGCGCGTTACTCATGCACAGAGAATGACCCGACCTCAGCGCCCGGATGGATGGCATGGAAGGAAGGGACACGGCGGATGAGAGAGCTTGGGCGTCGGCACGGGTTCGAGAATAGTGACGAAGATCAAATCCCTTGGCTATGTGACACATCTCGCGGACGCCGGTTCTCAGTCGCTAATACAAATGATGCAACTGGCCATGAGCACCGCCTACCCCAGAACCGCAATCGTAAAGGCGCGGCTACGGACCGTGTCGTCGCTGAGAATGAAGCCATGCTCTTTAATGAGGCAGAGCTCCCAGAAATGGTGAAGCCTTTAAACGTGGCCCGGCCAAATCCTGGAATGGTTCAATCATGGTATCTATGTGTGAATGCTGATGGGGATTCTGTGACAGCAGAGCTGTCATGCCCTGTCGCTATTGAGGGCGGCTATTTTGTCGGTTTTCACGAGCGTATTGTGCTAATTGCGCCCGGAGAAGACGGGCCAGACGTCACGAAACTTACCGATGGGGATCCAGGAGCAGAAGACTTCGACATTCCGGTAAGCAAGAAGTCGTAAAATGTCTTTCAGTCCGACCAGACTTAGCATCGCACGAAAACGTGCCATGCTAACCAAGAAGGCGTTAGCCGAGACAACGAATTTGGCGGCGCATACGATCACGCGATGTGAGAATGGCGAGACTGAGCCCTCAGACGAGACTGTGCAGTCTTTTGCAAAAGCGACCGGTTTTCCCGAGAAATTCTTTTATCTCTCAGATATCGAAGAGGCTGAAGGGGCAAGCTTTCGAAGCCTGACAAGCATGACTGCAGGCATAAGAGATGCTTCGCTCTCGGCAGGTGCGATCGGCTTTATTGTATCTGACTGGATTGAAGAGCGATTCAATCTGCCTGCCGTGAAGGTTCCAGATCTAAGCCTATATAGCCCAACAGTCGCCGCTCGGGTTTTGCGTGAAGAATGGTCTCTCGGCGAGAAGCCGGTCTCTAATATGGTGCAGCTTCTCGAGTCGAAGGGTGTACGCGTTTTTTCTCTTTCTGAAGACACCGCGAAAATGAATGCCTTTGCGATTTGGCGAAATGAGCGCCCCTTCGTCTATCTCAATACATTCAAGAGCGCTGAAAGCAGCCGTTTCGATGCTGCTCATGAATTAGGACATCTCGTTCTTCATCAGGATGGGGCGTGCGTGGGTCGGGAAGCAGAGAATGAAGCCAATGCATTTGCAGGCTCCTTTTTGATGCCGTCCTCAGATGTGCACGCAGTGCTTCCTCGCGTTCGGTATCTCAACCAGGTCCTGCAGCAGAAGAAGCGATGGAGAGTCTCCGCGGCTGCTCTCGCTTACAGGCTGCATAAATTGGAAGTCATCACCGATTGGCGATACCGAGATTTCTGTATCGAAATATCGAAGCGAAACTTCAATAAAAATGAGCCCTATCCTATCGCACGAGAAACCTCCGTTGTTTGGAAGAAGATTCTCCAATCCTTGTGGTCGGAAAGACGAACGGTTTCTGACATTGCGAGCGATTTGTATCTCCCTGAACGGGAAGTCAATTCTCTCATTTACGGATTGATGGGTGAAGTGGGGTCCTCGTCCCCGGCGGGGGATAAAACCGGCGTGCCGATTAAACTTGTCGAATAAAAATTAGGCGCGATATTCGCGACGAGTCGTAAGATCTGAATTCATCCCTCAAGCCGCTCAATCCAAGTCTGTGACGGTTCTCCTATTAGGCGATTTTCATTCTGCAGATTCCCCTGCATTCTCATAGCTCACGCAAAACATGCGCCCTAAGACGGCCCCGATAGTTCCCAGGGCAGCAAAATCCACAGCTTTTCGAACCACAATCCCGAAATCTGCTACCATAATGCTACCACGGCAAATTTTCGCCATTTCAGTTAAAAAGAAAAGCCCCCGAAAATCCGAAGATTTTCAGGGGCCTATTTGGGTGCGGGAGTAGGATTTGAACCTACGACCTTCAGGTTATGAGCCTGACGAGCTACCGGGCTGCTCCATCCCGCGTCACGGGTTCGATCAATGTGTTTCGACCGAGGGGCGGATATAGCTGGACCGGGGTATCAACGCAAGCCTTGCATCCTCCGCAGACTGTCTTTTCTTGGCCATATTGCAGTACAATTTAGGCCCGCGGGAGAGAGGCGCCGCCGCTGACGTTTTTAACGGTCGTTTGAGCGCATATTTCCGCGCGCTCCAGGCCCTTATTTGACGAGGCTCGGAGCTGGCATATCTTTATCTAGAGTTCGCAGGTGAGATGGGGACCAGATGTCGGCCGAGAACGCGTATCAATTGTTCAAATTTCACTCCGTGCACCCAACAGCGGATGCCTGGAAGCAATTTGAGTCTTTGTTCGCTCTTACGCCCTTGCGAATGGCGGACAATGTCGGGGAGATCGAGAGTTTCAGCTGGATCGCGGGCACCTGCGTCTTTGCGCAAGTCGCGATGGACGGGAACGCACACGAGCATACCGAGAAACACATAGAACGGAGCGGCGACTTACTGTTTGTCCACCGGTTTTTAACTGGCGGTTCGGATGGCCGAAGCGGTGACGTGCCTTTCACGCTGCGCCCCGGAATGATTATCTTTCACGATTATAGCCGGCCGTATGAAGGCATTCAGCCGCCGAGCACGCTACAATCCGTGCATATCCCACATGATCTTGTTGGTTATGATTCGAAGACGATGCCGCCGCACATCATACTCGATGTGCAGTCTCCGCATGGCGCTGCGATCAATGCAGCTTTTGATGCGATGATGCCTGACTTTTTGGCGGGACGCGATGAGCTTGAGAAAGTCCGATTAGAGCATTTGATGGACCTGGTGCGCGCCGCTCTGCCGCGACCGAATGAAGACGCGTCCATAGCGATGCAGGTACAAGCCTTTGTCGAAAAAAGACTTGGGGATCAGATGCTTACGATAGAAGACGCTCAAGACGCTTTCCAGCTGTCTCGCGCCCAGATCTTTGAGATTTTGGGCTTATTTGGCGGCTTTGACGCCTATCTTGCCAGTCGGCGGACGTTTTGTGCTTTGTTTGACCTCTACAAGCATCGCAGCACCGAACGCAGCCTTGAAGACGTGGCTGCTCAATACGGGTTCGGTTCAGTCGATGCGTTCAATCAGGCAGTCTCCATGCGCTGTGGCACGGATTTGCAAAAGATATTCGCCGTCTGAGCCAATAAACGCACATACGACAAAAACGCCCGAACCGTCATAACAAGGACGAGCGCGCGCAATCTTTGTTTTAAGGAAAGATGCAATCAGTAAGGGAAGATGTCTGTTTTGCTTCGCTAGCTTTAGCTGACCCGGCAGCGACTTACTCTCCCGCGCCTTAAGACGCAGTACCATCAGCGCTAGGGGACTTAACGGCCGAGTTC
>Ga0256829_1000169_pt1 | contig 83808 bp, 76 predicted proteins | sample 131447metaG_FD_185979 | JGI IMG/M metagenome (GOLD analysis project Ga0256829, IMG submission 185979) | Hydrothermal vent microbial communities from Lau Basin, Pacific Ocean - 131-447 | ecosystem: Environmental > Aquatic > Marine > Hydrothermal vents | place: Pacific Ocean: Lau Basin | collected... | reverse complement strand
TTAGACCCCACTGCCGTCTGGCGGCGGGTGTGTGAACACCTGATGACCATGCTGACGGGGGTGAACTGGCTTCGGCCTCCGCCAAATCGCCTGGCAGGGGCAGGGTAATACACGTTTTTAGGTTCATGGAGGGCATGCGCAGCGCGGGCCTGGCCGGGGGCGGCCCGTCGCCGCCCGGCCCGCGTGAGCGTCAGGCCTTCGCCAACCGCCTCGACGCGTTCCTCGCCCGTAACCTGGGCTGACGCCCGCCGCGGGGCATGGGGCGATCACCATGTGTACACCTGCCGGTTGCCGATAAAGGAGAGGTACTGGACCCACTCGAACTTGCGGGTCCGCCGGCGCATCTCGGGCGGGAAGGGGGCGAACGGCGCGGACATGCGCACGATGCGTTCGGCGGCGCGGTCCAGTGCGGGTTTGCCGGAGGATTGCAGCAGCTTCACCCGGAGCAGCCGGCCCGAGGAGTCCACCTCCAGATCCAGCACCACGAGCCCGACCAGTTCGCCGGGGTAGTTGAGATCGCCCACCTCCTGCAGTTTGCGCAACAGGGAGGCGACGTAGAAGCGGGCGGTCAGGGAATGGGGGTCCTGGATCTGCGGCGGGCGGTTGCCGCCGCCGGAGGCGGCGGCCACGGCGGCGCGTACGTCGCTGTTCAGCCGCGACCAGTCGATGCGCGGGCGTGCGGGGGCGGCGGCGCGCGGTGGTGACTTGGTTTTGGGCATCGGGACCAGGCCGGACGTGGAAGGTTTCGCGGTGCGCGGGGGCGCGGCCGGCTTCGCGACCCGGGGCGTCGGGGCGGGCGCGGGCGTCACGCGGGGTCGGGGCGTCGCCGGCGCGGGTGTCGCCGGCGCCGGGCGCGCCGGGGCCATCCCCGGCGAAGAAGGCAGTTCGTAGAAGCGCGCCTGCACCGGCGGCGGCGCGGGCGGGAGCACCGGCGTACCGCGCAGCCAATGCCCGGCCGCGAGCAGCGCGGCGAGCACCAGGAGGACCGCGGCGGCCAGCACCCACGGCAGGCGCCGCAGCGGTTCGTCGCGTACCGCCGGGGGCGGCAGCACCACCGCATTCATTGGCGCTCGACCGCGATCAGGAAGCGGCTCGCGCCGGCGTGGCGCGCCTGCAGCATCGCCTCGACCACGGTCCCGTTCTCGGCCTTGCGGTCGGCGGCGACGATCACGGCGGGGTCGTCCTTGCCGAGCATCGGTTTGAGTCGGGCGGCCAGGGTGTCGAGGGTGACCGGCGTGTGATTCAGGTAGATCCGGTCCCCGCCGGTAATCGTGAGCGTGACGGGGCTGGCCGTCTGCATCGGCTGCGCCTGCCCGCGGGGCAGGTTGACCGGCAGCGAGTGCAGATTCTGCATCGAGAGCGACGCCAGCATGAACGTGGCGAGCAGGAAGAACATCACGTCGATCATCGGGATGATCTCGATGCGCCCGCGGCGGAAAGTACGCGACCTACGCAGCTTCATGGCGCACCTCCGGGTCCTGGGCACCGAGGCGGATGCGGTCGGCGACCCGCGTGCCCACCCGTTCCATCTCGTCGAGCGTACGCGACTGCAGCCGCGCGAAGAAATTGAACCCGAACAGCGCGATCAGCGCGATGAGCAGACCCAGGGCAGTGGCGATGAGCGCCTCGGCGACGCCGGAGGTGACGCCGTTGGGGTCGACGAGCCCCTTGCTGCCGATGAGGTGGAAGGCGCGCATCATGCCCGTGATGGTGCCGAGCAGGCCGAGCAGCGGCGCGGCGGTGACGATGGTCTCGAGCACCCACAGGCCGCGGCTGAGGTCGCGTTCGATGGCCTGCGCCTCGTCGCCGGCGCGCGACTCGATCCACCACGACGGCTGGGTGCGGTCGCGGAGGATCGTGCGCAGGAAGCGCGCGAAGCAGTTGCGCGGATCGAGGGCGGCGACCTGGCGCTCGAGGTCGCTCCAGCGCGTGCCGGGGTGCTCGATCAGGCGCACCAGCACCGCCGGCAGGCGGGCGTAGCGCCAGTAGACATAGGCCTTGTCGAGCAGGATCGCGACCATGATCACCGCCAGGGCGAGCAGCGGATAGACCATGGGCCCGCCGTAGCGCAGGGCGTTCCAGGATTCGTAGAGGTCTTGCATGGTGTGGCGTCCGTTTTCCGTTCGGGAGAGCAGGATGGCCCGGCGATGCGACGGCGTCGCGGTTGCAACGGTAAGACAGCATAACGCGTAGGAGGTTTGGTCACCTCCGCCGGAAAATGCGAATCATTCTTATCTGAGAGCGGCCGGCGGATGGGAGCGGGCGTTTCTCAGCGGCCTCCGGTCCGCTATGCTGGGAGGCCATCCACCGGAGGGGGACCATGGACGACACCAACCGCGAAGCGGTACGAACGCTCGCCATCGACATCGGGGGCACGGGCCTCAAGGCGGCGATTCTGGATGCACAGGGCGAGATGATCAGCGAGCGGGTGCGCGTCCTCACGCCGCGGCCGGCCACCCCGGAGGCGGTGATCGGCGCCCTCGGCCCGCTGGTCGAGCCGCTGCGCCCGTTCGATCGTGCATCGGTCGGTTTCCCCGGCGTGGTAGTGGAGGATACGGTGCGTACCGCGCCCAATCTGGACGGCGACTGGGGTGGGGTCGCCCTCGGGGCCGAACTCCACCGCCTTCTGGGCGTGCCCGTCCACGTCGCCAACGACGCGGACATCCAGGGGTACGGCGCCATCGAGGGTCGGGGGGTGGAACTCGTGGTCACGCTCGGCACCGGCGTGGGCTCGGCGCTGTTCCTCGACGGGCGCCTGGTGCCCAATCTGGAACTCGGCCATCACCGCTTCCGCAAGGGGCAGACCTACGAGGAGCAACTCGGCGACGCGGCCCGCCGCCGCGCCGGCAACCGCAAGTGGAACCGGAGGCTGAACAAGGCGATCCGCCACCTGCGCGGATGCTTCAACTTCCGCGTCCTCTACATCGGCGGCGGCAATTCCAAGCACGTGGAACTGGAACTGCCGGAGGACACCCGGCTGGTGCGAAACGTCCGCGGGATCACGGGCGGCATCGCGCTCTGGCGCTGACCGGGCGCCGCCGGCGCTCCCCGTCCACCGGCGAATCGCCGACGGGGCGCCGGCGGATGCGACTGCCCGCCCCTGCCGGCCCGGCACGTCTCCCCGGAGTGTCTCCCCGGTTCACCGACCGCACCCCCGGACGCGCGGCCTTGCACAGGACCGCGCGTCCGGGCGGCGGCGCGGCTCACACGGGGGTGACGTTGGCGGCCGCCAGCCCCTTGGGAGTCTGCTCGGTGTCGAAGGAGACCTTCTGACCTTCGGCGAGCGTCTTGAAGCCGCTGCCGTTGATCGCCGAATGGTGGACGAATACGTCTTTACCGCCGTCGTCGGGCGTGATGAAGCCGTAGCCTTTGCTTTCGTTGAACCACTTTACTGTTCCAGTCTGCACGGTGATGACCTCATTACAGGGAGACACGAAATGACGCGCGGCGGCGACCCTCAGGGGAGACGATCAGGACTGTTCTTGGTATGGAAAGCTTGAAGAAAATCCAGGATGGTGGCAGGGCCCACTACGGCGTCCCGGCCATGATACGGCGGCGTGGGAGCCGAAGGCAACGGTTTTTTAGCGCCCGCCGAACGCCGGCGCGACGTGCTCCGACGGCGTGCGCGCGCGGCGGCGCGGCGCTTTGGGGTGCATCAATCCGGGGCGGCCTCGGCGCCCCCGGCGGCTTCACCCGCCGCATCCAGGCCGCGCATCCAAACCCCCGCGCCGATGAGCCCGCCGAGCGCCAGTGCCGGCACGACCCCGTAGCCGAACACGTGGACGAGGGGGCCTGCGGCAAAGGTTCCGAACACGGTGGCGAGCGCCTGGCTCGCGTTGAACAGCCCCATCGCGGCGCCTTCGCCCATGGGCGCGAGCCGCGCCGCGAGATCCGTCCCGGCCACGCTCAGGATCGGCCACGCCAGTACGATCGCTGCGAAACCGGCGAGCGCGATGGCGTCCGCGGCGGCGAGCGGCACCAGGTCCAATACGAGCAGGAGACCGAAGCCCGCGACGCGCAGCAGCACTCCCGCGAGGTACACGCGTGCCGCGCCGGCGCTCGCCGCCCAGCGGCTCGCCAGTACGAACAGGGAGATGCCCGCGCCCGCGGCCAATGCATAGGTGAGCGAGGTCAGCGCGGGCGGCACCGAATAGCTGCTGCGCATCAGCAGCGGGAAGTAGGCGAAGAATCCCGCCACACCGAACGAGAGCAGGAACCAGGAGCCGAGAAAGCGTCCGAACGGCGTACGCACGAGCGCCCCGAGCGATCGGAGGGCGGCGAGATTGAGGTGATGCGAGTGGCGTAGCAGCCCGCCGCCGAGGAGGTTCGCGCGCGGCATCGTCGCCAGGGCGCGCACGTCCAGGTGCAGGTGCACGTGCCGCCCGCGCTCGCGCCGCGCCGCGCGCGCGACGGGCAGGCCGCGGCCGCCGAAGTACAGCGCCGGGACCAGCAGGAGCGCGGCGACCCAGAGGCCGGACGAGTAGAGACCGCTGGAGAAGGCCCCTGCCAGCAGCAGGCCCACCACCTGTCCCGCACCGTTGAAGCCCTGCAGCCAGCCGATGCGCGGCTCCCATTCGGCGCGCGGTGCGAAATCGACGACGAACAGGCTCGCGACGGTGGCGGCCGCGGCGGTCCCGGCCCCGGCGAGCGCCGCGGCCAGCATCCAGGGGCCGGTGCCCGCGACCACTGGCAGCGCCGCCAGGGCCCCGAGGACGGCGGCGAATCCGCCGAAGAACACCGGCCGGTAGAGTCGCCCGCGTTCGGCCAGGAGCCCCCACAGCGGCGAGGTCAGCAGGCCGAGGTTGAAGGCCCCCATCACGTAGGCGACCGTGCCGATGCCGTGGGAGACGGCGATGACCATGAGCGGCAGCAGTACCGGCACGAGCCCCGCAGTCACCGCCCCGAGCAGCAGGTAGGCGAGGTACCACGGCTCGATATACCGCCGCGGCGCGCGCAGCGCCTCGCGCAACAGCGCCATGCGGCTGCGGTGCATGGCCATTCCGTTTGCGCCCGTAGCGTCGGCAGTGGCCATCGGGTTGCTCCTTACGTTGCGTGGTTGCGGCCCGGGAGGCAGTCTAGCCCGCGACCGGGCGCCGTCGCATCCACACCGCCCGTGCGGATTCAGGTGCCGGTGCCGCGCTCGGCGCCCAACCACGCCGCGCCGCGCACGCCGCTGGAGTCGCCGTGGCGCGGCGGGCGGAGGGCCGTGTCGACGCGGTCGGAGAAGACGAACGCGCCCCACCGTCGGGGAACGGTCTCGTACCAGCGCGCGACGTTCGACAGGCCGCCGCCGAGGACGATGACGTCCGGGTCCAGCAGGTTGATGACGTGCGCGAGGGCGCGCGCCATGCGCCCCTCGTAGCGGCGCAGGGTCTGCGCGCAGGCCGCGTCGCCGCCCGACGCACGCGTGACGATCGTCCGTGCGTCCAGCGACGCGCCGGTGACACACGTGTGATCGGCGCTCATCCCGGGGCCGGAGAGGAAGGTCTCGATACAGCCGTGCCGCCCGCAGTAGCACTCCGGGCCCGGGTACTCATCCGGGAGCGGCCACGGCAGCGGGTTGTGCCCCCATTCCCCGGCGACGGCATTGACCCCGGCGAGCAGCCGTCCGTGGGCGACGATACCGCCGCCGGTTCCGGTGCCGACGATCACGCCGAACACGACGTCGCACCCGGCGCCCGCGCCGTCGACGGCCTCGGAGAGCGCGAAGCAGTTGGCGTCGTTCTCGAGTCGCACCGGGCGGCCGAGGGCCGCCTCCAGGTCGCGCTGCAGGGGGCGCCCGTTGAGGCAGCGGGTGTTGGAATTGCGCAACCGCCCGGTCGCGGGGGAGGGTGATCCGGGCGCAGCGACGCCTACGGTGCCGCGCGCGCCGAGTTCCGTCTCCGCCGCCGCAACCAGGCCGGCGATCGTGCGCACGATCGCCGCGTAGTCCGCCGACGGCGTCGGCGTGCGGCGGCGCAGCCGCGTGCGTCCGTGCGCGTCGAGCGCGAGAATCTCCGTCTTGGTCCCGCCGAGGTCGATTCCCAGGTGCAGCATGGGGTCGGCGATCGGGCGTGCTGCGGTCGGGTCGTTCCGCCCCCGGGCGTCAGGCGGCCGGTTCCCCGATCCGGACCAGGGTGCGGCCGATGGTCTTGCCGGCGAGGACGTCCTCGAACGCCGCCGGCAGCCCTTCGAGTTCGATCTCGGCATGGACCACCGCGTCGAGTGCGCGCGGGCGCAGGTCGGTGGCGAGGCGCTGCCAGATGCGCCGGCGCAGCGGCATCGGACAGTTGGCGGAGGTCACCCCGAGCAGCGCGACGCCGCGCAGGATGAAGGGCATCACCGTCGTGTGCAGGGCGGTGCCGCCCGCCATGCCGATGCTCACGATGTTCCCCCACGGGCGCACCGAGCGGGTGAGCCACGCGAGCATCTCGCCACCGACGTTGTCGATCGCGCCGCCCCATTGCGCGGACTCGAGCGGGCGCCCGCGCAGCTCGAGATCCTGGCGGCTGACCACGTGGCTGGCCCCGAGGTCGCGCAGGTAGGCTGCGGTCTGCGGTTTCCCGGTGACGGCCACGACCTCGTAGCCGAGACCGCTGAGCAGGTCGACCGCGAAACTGCCGACGCCGCCGCTCGCCCCGGTGACCACCACCGGGCCGGCCGCAGGTTCCTGGTGGTTGTCTTCGAGCCGCTGGATCGCGAGGCCCGCGGTGAAGCCGGCCGTGCCCAGCACCATGGCCTGGCGCAGGTCGAGGCCGGACGGCAGGGGGACGACCCAGTCGCCGGGCACGCGCAGGTACTCGGCATAGCCGCCGTCGTGGACCTCGCTCAGGCCGCAGCCGGTGACCACGACGCGGTCGCCCTCGTGCAGGTCCGTACGCCCGGACGAGACCACCACGCCCGCCGCGTCGATGCCGCCCACCAGCGGGAAGCGCCGCAGGATCTTGCCCTTCCCGGTCCCCGCCAGCGCGTCCTTGTAGTTCACCGCCGACCACGCGGTGCGGATCACGACGTCCCCCGCGGCGAGGTCGTCGAGCGCGATGCGCTCGACGCCCGCGCGCAGGTTGCCGTCGTCGTTGTGAATGCGAAACGCCCGAAAGGTATCCATTCCCCTGCGCGGTCACCCGCCCCCGCCGTGTTCCGGATCTCCCCCCTAGTCTATCAGTTCGGCGGTGCAGTTCGGCGGGGTAATCCCACACGGGCCGGTACGCGCCGCGGACGGATCGGGCCCCCGCGGGGCGCAGTCCGTCGCGGGGCGCGGCGATCGCCTCAGGCGCCCGTGCCCGGCGGTGCGGTGCGGCGGTGCCGAGCGGTATTCGCGAGCAGGTGGTAGAGCCCCGGCATGACCAGCAGCACCAGCGGCATCTGTGCGATCAGGCCCGATACGATGGCGATCGCCAGCGGCTGCTGCATCGCCGAGCCCTGGCCCAGCGCGAGCGCGAGCGGCATCAGGGCCAGGATCGCCGCCAGCGTGGTCATGGCGATCGGCCGGCGCCGATAGATGCCCGCCAGGATCAGCGCCTCACGCTCCGGATAGTGCCCCTTCAGGTCGTCGTACTCCGAGAAATAGAAGATCGCCACTTCGGTGACGATGCCCACGACCATGGTCATGCCCATCATCGAGGAGATGTTCAGTTCCGTCCCGGTGACCCACAGCCCGAAGAAGACCGCGGCGATCGCCAGCAGCGGCATCAGCAGGATCGCGAGCGCGATCTGGAAGCGCTCGTACAGGAACAGCAGCAGGAGAAAGACCAGGGCGACCGCGGCGGCGAACACGGCAATGAGCCCATGGAAGGCGATCTGCTGCTGTTTGTAGAGCCCGCCGAGCTGGTAATAGAGCTGCGGCGGAATGAGCCCCGGGCGATCCAACACGCGCTTGACCGCACGGATCGTCGACCCCATGTCGCGCCCGTAGATGCGCCCGGTGACCGCCACCATGCGCTTGAGGTTGTCGCGCGTGATCTGCGGCTGCCCGACCAGTGTGCGGATCGTGGCGATGCGGCGCAGCGGGAAGCGGTGCCCGTCGGCGGCCCGCAGCCACAGGTCGCCGATCGCGCGCACGGTGGCGCGCTGGTCGTGCGGGATCCACACCCGGATCCCGATCATCTTGATGCCCTTCTGTACCTGCGTGGTGATCACGCCGCTCAGATAGGCCTGGAGCTGGTGCGTGACCGACTCCGGGTCGATACCCTCCAGCGCCGCCTTGCGCCGGTCGACGCGGATGTCGAGGGCGTTGCCCGCGAGGATGATGCCGTCGTTGACGTCGACGACCCCGGGAATCCTGCGGATCGCCGCGGCGACCTTGGGCGCGGTGGCCAACAGGAGCCGGGTGTCGTCGCCGAAGATCTTGATCTCGATCGGTTGCGGGACCGCGGTGAGATCGCCGATCAGGTCCTCCATGAGCTGGGCCATCTGGATGTCCAGGCCGGGCACCTTGGCGTGCACCTCCCTGCGCACCTGCTCCATGACCTTCCCGATCGGCGGGCGCGGAAACGGTTTCAGGCGCACGAAGAAGTCGCCCTCGTTCGCCTCGGTGATGCCGCCGCCGAGCTGCAGCCCGGTGCGCCGCGAATAGGTATCCACCCAACGGTTGTGCTGCAGGATGGCCCCCACCTGCGTCAGGAGGCGGTTGGTCTCCGTGAGCGAGGTGCCGGGAGCCGCGCGGTAGTCGAGCACGAAGCCGCCCTCGTCCATGTGCGGCATGAAGCCGCTGCCGACGTGGCGGTAGCCGACGTAGCCCGCGGCGAGCAGCGGGACGATCCCCAACAGCAGCAGCCAGGGGCGGGAGAGTGTCCGGTCGAGCACGCTGCGATAGGTGCGGTCGACGGCATGCTTGAACGCCCCGCCCTCGGGCTGCTCGGCGTCGCGGTCGCGCAGCAGGTGCTCGGCGAGCAGCGGCACCGCGAGCCAGGCGACGAAGAACGAGATCACCAGCGCCGAGGCCATGGTGAAGGAGAGGGCCTTGAAGAAGGCCCCGGTCACCCCGCTGAGAAACGCCAGCGGCAGGAAGATGATGATGGTCGATGCCGAGGAGCCGACCAGCGGCCGGCTGAATTCCAGCACCGCACGCTTGAGGCGCTCGTGCAGTGCACCCTCGGCACCGCGCCAGCGGCGGATGATGTGCTCGACCATGACGATGGCGTCGTCGATGATCAGCCCGACCGCCGCCGCCATGCCGCCGAGGGTCATGATGTTGAAGCTCATGTGCAGCACGTAGAGCAGCAGGATCGTGGCCGCCAGCACCGCCGGGACCACGATGAGGGCGATCAGGGTGATGCGCGTGTTGCGCAGGAACACGAACAGCACCACCGCCGCCAGACCGGCGCCGATCAGGATGGCGTCGCGCACGCTCGCGGCGGCGTCGACGATGAGGATGCTCTGGTCGTACCAGTTGTGGACCGTGACGCCCTTGGGCAATTTGCTGCGGTAGGCCGCCAGCTTGGCGCGGATATCGTGCACGATCCGCACCGTGTTGCCGCCCGGCTGCTGGTAGACGTTGACCAGGACGGCGTTGTGTCCGTCGGCCGTCACCCGGACCCACTGGGGGACGGTGGAATGGAATACCCTGGCGATGTCATCGAGCTCCACCAGACCGTTGACGCCGCTGCGCAGGATGGTATGGCGGATCTGGGCCAGGCTCGTGAAACGCGTGTCCGAAAGCACCAGATAGAGCTTGTAGTGGTCCTGGAGGCGCCCGACGGCGCGCAGCACGTTCGAGGCGGAGAGCGCCTTGACGACGTCGTCCATGGTCATGCCGTAGGCGCGCAGTCGGGCCGGATCCACGCTCACCCGGTACTCGGCGCGTTCGCCGCCCTGGATGCCGATGTGGGCGACCCCGCGCACGGTCGAAAACAGCGGCAGGAGCTGGTAGCGGGCGATGTCGCGCAGTTGCACGAGATTGAGCGTGTCGGAGGTGAGGCTGTAGGCGGCCACCGGGTCCACCGTCGGATCCATGCGCCGGACGTGGAAGCGCGTCCCCGGCGGCAGCTCGGGGAGGATCTGGTTGATCGCCGAGGCCACCTGCTGTTTGGCCAGCGGCATGTCATGGCCCCAGTCGAAGTTGATGTTGAGTTCGGCGCTGCCGCGGCTGGTGGTCGAGCGCAGGCTGCGCACGCCCGGCACGCCGCGTACCGCCTGTTCGACGCGTTGGGTGACCTGGATCACCATCTGCTGGGCCGGGCGGTTGCCTGCGTCCACCATCACGCGGATGCGCGGGAAGTTGACCTGGGGGAACAGCGCCACGGGCAGCTTGAAGGCGCTCATCGCGCCGCCCACGGCGAGCACGAAGAGCAGGAACAGGATCGAACGCCGGTGATGCCGCGTCCATTCGGCGACGCCCATCAGGAATGCTCCCGGATGGCGGCGCCGTTGTGCAGTTCGTAATTGCCGAGCACCACGACGGGCTCCCCGGCGTGCAGCGCACCGGTGACGGCGATCAGCCCGCGGTCCTCCAGACCCGGCGTGACGTCGATCCGCCGCGCCTTGCCGTCCTGCACCACGAACAGGTAGCTGCCCTTGTGATCCTTGAGGATGGCGCTGCGGGGCACCGCCAGCGCCTTGACCCGGGCGACGACGATGGTCCCCTCCATGACCATATTGAGCAGCAGGTCATGGGCGTCCTTCGGATCGACGCGGGCGATGACGTCGACCAGCCGCGTCTTCGGGTCGACCATGGCGTGGATCGTGGCGAGTGTGGCCCGGATGCGCACGCGCGGGTCGAAGACCGGGCTGAGGGCGACCTCCATGCCGGGCTTGAGGCGTTGCGCGTCCTCGGGCTCGACGCCGAGCGGGACCAGCAGGTGGTCGCGTCGCGCGAGGATCAGGGCGTTGGTGTCGGCCTGTACGCGCTCGCCCTGGTTGACGTTGAGCTGGGTGACGATCCCGGCGAACGGGGCCCGCACCACCTCCACGCCCTGACCGGCGCCGAGTTTGCGCTGCGCGGCGAGCGTCGCGCGCGCATCGCGCAGACGGCGCTCGGCGCCCGCGACCTGGGCGCGCGTGGCGAGCTGCTCCTTGAACAGGCGCTGCATGCGCTGCAGTTCGCTGCGTGCGTAGTCCACCGCCGCCTTGGCCTGCTGGTAACCCATGCGCGTGGTCGGCGCGGTGTCGAGCTGGAGCAGCGGGGCCCCGGCGGCGACCTGCTGCCCGAGCCGGACCCAGAGGCGGTTGACCAGGCCGGCGCGCGGCAGGTTGATGCTGGTGCGGCTGTCGGGGTCCGCCTGGACGTGGCCGAAGGCGGTGATCCGGTCGGTGAGGACGACTTCGCGCGCGGGTGCCGTACGTACCAGCACCGAGGGTTGTCCCGCGGGGGCGGCCCGGGAGCCTCCCGGGATGCACAGGGCGAGTGCCGCAAGCAGGGGGATCCAGCGCGGGTTCCGGTTCACGTCAGCCTCCAGTCTTCGCCGCCGCCGGTGCGGCCGTCGCGCTCCACGAGGTCCCGAGGAGGGTCTGCAGGGCGACGCGCGTCGCCCACAGCGATTCGCGCAGGGTCACCGCCTCGAGCTGCTTGTTGAGCAGCGTGTTCTCCAGATTCAGGTATACCAGGGCCTGGATGTCGCGCGCTTCATAGGCACGGTGCGCCTTGGACGCCATGGATTCCAGGGCCGGCAGGTTTTTCTGCAGCATGCGCAACTGCGCGGCGAGCAGCCGGTGGCGCGTCCACAACAGTTGGACCTGGGCGTCGGCCGCGTCGAGGCGCGCCTGATATTCCTGCCGCAGGCGCGCGCGCGTGGCCCGTTCGATCGCGATCTGGCCGCGGTTGCCGTTGAGTATCGGCAGGGTGAGCGTGATCCCGAGGCCGGTACTGTGGACCCCGGTGTTGTCCCGGGAGCGTGTGACACCCACGCTCAGGGCGGGAAACTGCGCGAGGACGGCTTGGCGCACGCGCGCCTCCTGGCTGCGGTAGCCGGCGCGCAGCGCCAGCAGGTCCGGGCGCCGCTCCGGCAGCTCGCGCAGGGCGGTGGCGACCGCGGCCTGTGTCGGTGCCGGCAGGTCGATGCGGCGGTCGAGCCGCAGCGGGGCGTCGGGGGCGAGGCCCAGGAGTACGTTCAACTGCTGGCGCGTCTCGGCCAGTTTGCGCCGCAGGTCGTTGACGCGCGTGTTGGCGTCGAGCAGCGCGGTCAGGTCGGTGCCGACGACGTCCAGGGTCAGGTTGCCCTGGCGCAGGGCGCGCGAGGAGCGCGCGTAGCGGTCCGCGTACAGCTTCTGGAAACGGCGCAGGAGCTTCAGTTGCGCTTCCTGTTCGACCGCGCGGATGAAAAGCAGCCGCGCCTGCTGCACCACCTGCCACTCCTTCCACAGCAGGTCCAGGTCCACCTGGTGAGCGGCGGCGCGCGCGGCGCTGACGCCGGACCAGCGGGTGATGAGCGTCTTGAGGTCGTAGGCGAGGCCGATGCTCCAGGCGTTGGTCAATCCGGGACCGCGGTTGGTGGTGAAATCGGGGTTGAGCGAGAGCTGCGGGTCGGGCAGGAGTCGCGCCTCGAAGAGCTGGGCGCGCGCCACGCCCGCCTGCAGCCGGGCGGCCTTGAGCTGCGGATTGTTGAGCGCGGCGAGGATGGCCACGTCGGTCATGTCGAGCGGTGCCGCCGGGTCGAAAGGATGCGGGCGCAGCCCGGGCAGATGCAGCGCCCCCGGCGCGACCGTCAGTGCCGGTATGCGCTGCGCCAGATCCGGCGCCGTCGGCAGGGGCTGCGGGTGATAGACCGCGCAGCCGGCGAGGAGCGCGGCCGCGAGCGGCACCGCCGCGCGCGCGGGTCTGCGCCGCGGCCGGGCCTGCGCTTCGGGACGGCGGGACGCCCGCAGCGGCTTCGTGGCCGGCTTCATTCCTGTTCTCCGTTGTTAGTCAATCGCTTATGAGGTCGCGCGTCGTGGCGCTTTCGGCCTCCCGGGCGGGTGCCGGCGCGTTGCGCGCGCGCGAAAGGAGAGAGTAGGTAGCATCCGGTGGCCGCCGCAAGCCGCTCGCGCCCCCTTTGTCGGCCGGGTCCCATCCAACCATAGACTGCGCCGACCGGCGGGGATTCCCGGTGGGCGACGATTCCGGGCCGGAGCGCCGGGGGTGCAGAAAGGGACCCCCGCGCCGATACAGCGGAAGACATGGATCGTGGCCGCTCCGATGCGGGCCGCGTCGGGGGAGAGCGATGTCGACTCACATGCCGCTGACAACGCGGACCCGATCCGAAGCGGGGCCGGCGGTGCGCCCGCCCCCCGGCACGCCGGGGGCGGGCGCGCGGGGCGCCGTGCCGTCCAAGCACGCCGTCGCCGTGCGTGTCGCCGTGATCTATGCGGCGGCCGCGGCGGCATGGGTGTTCGCCTCGGACTGGGTGCTGGCGGGCGTCGCCCACTCGCTGGCCTCGATGACCCTGCTCCAGAATCTCAAGGGGGTGGCCTTCGTCGCGGCGACCTCGGCGCTTCTCTACGCCCTGGTGCGCGGATACACCGGGCGTCTCGCCGGCCTGGCCGAGCGTGCGCGCGCCGCGGCGGCGCACACCCGCCACATCATCGAGTCGGTGCCGGATATCGTCTACACGCGCGAGATGCCGCGATTCAACGTGAGCTTCATCACCCCCAACGTCACCGCCGCCCTGGGCTATGACCCGGCCGACTTCGGCGATGATCCGCGCCTGTGGCAGGACCGGCTCCACGCCTCGGACCGCGAGCGGGTCCTGGTCGAGATCCGCGAGCAGCTCGAGCGCAAGGGGGCCTTCACGGTCGAGTACCGGCTGTGGCACCGCGACGGGGTCCAGCAGCGCTGGTTCCGCGACAGCGGGCGCCGCGACCCCGCCGATCCGTCCCGGCACTACGGCGTGCTCACCGACATCACCGAGTGCAAGGACTCCGAGACGAAGATTCGCTATCTCGTCAATCACGACCCCCTGACCGGTCTGTTGAACCAGCACGGAGTCGGGCTGGTCCTGGAGAATCTGGTGCGCATGGCCCGGCGCCGCGGCGCGCCGCTGGCCTGCCTCTGTATCGGGGTCGACCGCTTCAGCCATCTCAACGACGCCTTCGGGCACAAGGCGGGCGACGAGATCCTGGTGCGCGTGGGCCAGTACCTGCGCGAGAGCCTGCGCGCCAGCGACGTCGTCTCGCGCGCGCCCGACGGCGTACTCGCCCGCCCCGGCGGCGGGCGGTTCCTCGTGGTGCTGCCCGACACCGGACTCGAGGGCGTCCGCCTCCTGGCCGAACGGGTGGTCGAGGGGCTCGGGCGCCTTGCGGTGAGCTACGGCGAGGAGCGCATCCGGGTCGGCGCCCGGGCCGGCATCGCCGTCCTCGCCGAGGGCGGGGGTGACGCGGCGCGGCTCCTGGCCCAGGCGGAGAACGCGCTGCATCGCGCCCGGGCCGGCGGCGGGGGGCCGATACACGTGCACGACGCGCGCGAGGAACGCGAGGACGCGCTCTCCGGCCGCTGGCTCGACCGCATCCACGCGGCGCTCGATCAGGACCGTTTCGTGCTCCATTTCCAGCCCCTGCTCCATCTGCCGACGGGCCGGATCCGCCATCACGAGGTACTGGTGCGCATGCGCGAGCCGGACGGTACGCTCACGGGCCCCGCCCGGTTCATTCCCGTCGCCGAGCGCTTCGGCGTCATCGACCGCATCGACTACCGCGTCCTCGAGATGACGATCGACCACCTCCGCACCTTGGCCGGGCGCGAGCCCGATCTGTGCCTCGCGGTCAACCTCAGCGGTGTCCACATCGGCGACATGCATCTGCTCTCCTGGCTGCGCCGCCGTCTCGAGGCCGAGGGCGTCGACGGGCGCCGGCTGATCTTCGAGATCACCGAGACCGCCGCGGTTGACGACCTGCAGCAGGCCCGCCGCCTGATGGACGCGCTGCGCGAACTCGGCTGCCGCTTCGCGCTCGACGATTTCGGGATCGGTTTCACCTCGTTCCTCCACCTGCGCGCCCTGCCGGTGGACCTGATCAAGATCGACGGCAGCTTCATCCGCGACCTCGATACCAATCCCGAGGACCAGGCCCTGGTGCAGGCCATCACCAAGGTCGCGAAGGCCTACCGCAAGGAGGTGGTGGCGGAGTGCGTCGAGAACGAGCGCGTCCTCGCGCTGCTGCGCGACTATGAAGTCGACTACGCGCAGGGCTTCCACATCGGACGCCCGGTCGCGATGCCGCCCGAGGCCGCCGCAATGGGGCGGTAGGCACGTCGTCGTCCGCGGGCGATGGTGTAGTGGATCGGGCTGCATGTTCCTTTCGACCGCTCCCTGTTCGCGGCGGGCCGCGCGCGCCGGCCGTGTCGTTGAACAGCCTATCCGGGAGAGAATTAAGACCGGCTTAACCGGCTTGACGGTGGCGCTCCGCGGCCCCGTGCGGGGGCGCGTGGCCGGTATCGCGCCGTTCGAACGCGCGGCTATACTCGGTGGCGCCGCCGCCCCCGACCTCCCCCTGGAGCCATGACCTTCGAACTGCGCCGCAACGCATCGCCGATCCCCGTGCTCGCACCGCGCCGGGGCGACGTCTTTCCCGCCGCGCTGCTGGCGCTGACGGTCCTCCTGCAGTGGTTCGCGCCGCTTACCGCACCGGCGCTGCGCTACGATCGGACGGCGGTCGCGGCGGGCGAGGTGTGGCGTCTGGTCACCGGCAACCTGGTGCATCTCAACTGGCCGCATCTCGCGCTGAACCTGGCCGGTCTGGTGCTGATCTGGGTGCTGTTCGCGCGCGGGTGGTCGCTGCGCCTGTGGTGTGGGGCGTTTCTCGCCGGGGCGCTCGCGGTCGGGGCGGGGTTGTTTCTGTTCGATCCCCGGCTGCAGTGGTATGTCGGACTCTCCGGCGTCCTGCATGCGCTGTTTGCGGTCGGTGTGCTGGTAGAGCCCGGATTCCGCCCCTGGGAGCGGGCGCTGCTGCTGGCGGCGCTGGCGGCGAAGATCGCCTGGGAGCAGGTGGTCGGGCCGACCCCGGGGGTGGCGGCGCTGATCGACGGGGCCGTGGTGGTGCAGGCGCACCTCTACGGCGCGCTGGGGGGGCTGGCCTTCGGGACCGCGGTCAGGGCAGCCCGGCCAGGCGCAACACGGTAACCATGAGGCAGATCCCGCTGAGCGAGGCGCTGACGAGCGCGATGCCGATGAGCCACGGCAGCCACCACAGGAGTTGCGGGAGCAGATAGAGGCCGAGGACCAGAAGGGTCAGCATCACGAGCCGCAGGGCGCGCTCGGCCTCGAAGCGGGCGGGCGCACCCCCGTGCCGGTACCCGCAGGCCGCACCCCCATGGCGCAGATTGGAAATCAGCGTCGGGATCCGCCAGTTGGTGGCGCCTTCGAAGGCCAGCAACAGCAGCAGGCCCTGGATAACGAGCGGCTCGTTGAAGTAGAGCCCCGCCAGCAGCCACGAGCCCTGAACCAGCCGAAAGGCACGTTCATTCATCGTCCCGCGCCCGTCCGTCGGTTACCCCGGTGCCCCCGATTATATCCCGGTATTCGGCCGGAAGCCGCAAGCGGCGCGGCATTCGGGGCGCCGTGGCGGGCTGGGCACCGATCCGGGATAATCGCGGCTGGCGGGCGTGCGGGCGAGGGCCGGGATGCGGGTCGTGATCGTGGGCGGGGGTATTTCCGGACTTTCCGTGGCGTTTTTGCTGCGGCGGGCCGGGTGTGACGTGACCGTCCTCGAAGCCGCCCCGGAGGCCGGCGGGACCGTCGGCAGCGTCGTCGAGGCGGGCTATCTCCGGGAACGCGGGCCGAACAGCGCCGCCGATACCGGTCCCGCCGTCGGCGAGCTGATCGACGCCCTGAATCTGCGCGGGCTGCGCCGCGAGGCGGCGCCCGGGGCGAGGAACCGTTACCTGTTGCGGGGCGGGCGCCTGCATGCCCTGCCCACCGGGCCGGGGACTTTCCTGTCGACGCCGCTGTGGAGCGCGCGGGCGAAGCTGCGCCTGGCGCGCGAGCCGTTCGTCGGGCGCGGCGCGGGCGAGGAGACCGTGGCCGCCTTCGTCACGCGCCGCCTCGGTCGCGAGTTCCTGGACTACGCCGTCGAGCCGTTCGTCGCGGGGGTGTACGCGGGCGACCCGGGGCGCCTGAGCGTGGCGGCGGCCTTCCCCAGGCTCTATGAGCTCGAACAGCGCTACGGAAGCCTGATCCGGGGCGCGCTCCTGGGCGCGCGCGCGCGCCGGCGCCGGCCCGAGCGTGCGCGCGTCACGGCGGGCCTGTTCTCGTTTCGCGACGGCATGGCGACCTTCCCGCGCGCGCTCGCGGCCGCCCTCGGCGGGGACCTGCGCACCGGTGTGCAGGTGCGCTCGGTCCACGCGTACGGCGGCGGGTTTCGGGTCGAGTTCGCAGGGTCCGCGGGCACCGGCGAGGCCTACGGCGACCGACTGGTGCTGTCGGTCCCGGCGTACGAGGCCTCGCGTCTGCTGCGCGACTGGCTGCCCGGGCTGGCCGGGCACTTGGCGCAGATCGAGTACCCCCCGGTGGCCGTCGCCGCCCTCGGCTACCGGCGCGCCGAGGTCGGCCATCCGCTCGACGGCTTCGGATTCCTCGTGCCTGCGGTCGAGCGGCGCCGTATCCTCGGCACGATCTGGAACTCGAGCCTGTTCCCGGGACGGGCGCCGGAGGGACACGTGCTGCTGACCAGCTTTCTCGGCGGTGCCCGCCAGCCGGATACCGCCTCCCGGCCGGAGGAGGAGATCCTCGCACTCGCCCACGCCGAGAATGCGGCCGTCCTGGATATCGCCGCGCCGCCCGCCTTCGCGCGCGTGCAACGCTGGCCGCGCGCCATTCCCCAGTACCGTCTCGGTCACCTCGGGATCTGCGCGGCGATCGCGGAGGCCGAGGCCGCCGTCCCCGGGTTCCATGTGTGCGCCAATTACCGCGGCGGGGTGGCCTTCGGCGATTGCCTCGCGGCGGCGAAGCGTACCGCCGACACCATCCTGGGGCGCGCGGCATGAGCGGGGCGGGGGAGCGCAGGCGCCGGTTCACCGTCTACGGGCGCGCCGGCTGCCACCTGTGCGAGCAGATGCTTGCCGCCCTGCGCCCATGGCAGCACCGGCACGACTTCGAGATCGAGGTCGTCGACATCGACGCCGACCCGCAGCTCTTCGAGCGCTACAACACCCGTGTCCCGGTGCTGGCCGAAGGCGCCGTCGAGATCTGTTACTACTTTCTCGACGAGGCGCTGCTGGAGCGCCACCTCGCGCGGCCCTCGCCCTCGGGCGGTTGACGCCCGCGGCGGTCCGGCCCGGTCAGGACGCGCGCCAGATCCCGAACGCCTCGCCGCCGGCGGGCCGTTCCTCCCGCTCGCGGGCGACGTCGAGCATGACATGACGGGAGAAGGCCGCGAGCTGTTCGAGCACCTCGTCCTTCGTGGGAGCGGGCATCTCCTGGCGGCCGACGATGTAGCCGACCACGGCCGCGAGGTACTGCACCGCGATCCCCGGCTCGCGGGCGCGCTCGTCGTGGCCCGCGAGCACTTCGCGGATGGAATTCACCAGCGTTTCGGACAGTTGCAGACTGCTCACCGGTTGCGCCTCCCGCGCCGTTCGTGAGCGGCCGATTGTACGTGTCCGCGGCCGTACGCGCGAGGCGCCGCCGCGGGTGTAGAATCGACCGGGCCGTGTCCAGTGAGTCCCCGCCGGGAGCCCGCCATGTCAGCCGTCCAGCCCCTTCAGCGTCCGCAGACCGTCTACCTCGCCGACTACCGTCCGCCGGAGTTTCGCATCGACAGCGTCGACCTCCATTTCAACCTGCATGAGGTCGGCGCCCGGGTCCGCGCGCGCCTGTTCGTCGAGCGCGCCGCGGACACTCCGGCATCGCGCCCGCTGGTGCTCCACGGCGAGGGCCTGGAACTCGTCTCGGTGGCGCTCGACGGGCGCACCCTGAGTGCGGACGAGTACCGCGTCGACGAGGAGACGCTCACCGTCCCCGGCGTGCCGGCCCGTTTCGCGCTCGAGATCGAGAACCGCATCGACCCTGCGGAGAACACCGCGCTCGAGGGCCTGTACGTCTCCGGCGGCAACTTTTGCACCCAGTGCGAGGCCGAGGGCTTCCGCCGCATCACCTACTTTCTGGACCGTCCCGACGTCATGGCGCGTTATACCACCACCGTGGTCGCCGACCGCGCGCGTTGTCCGGTCCTGCTCTCCAACGGCAACCCGGTCGACCGCGGCGAACTCGGCGATGGGCGCCATTGGGTCCGCTGGGAGGACCCCTTTCCCAAACCCTCGTACCTGTTCGCCCTGGTGGCCGGCGACCTCGCCTGCGTGGAGGACGAGTTTGTCACGGTCTCGGGCCGCCGCGTGCTGCTGCAGGTCTACGTGCAGCGCCACAATCTCGACAAATGCGCGCATGCGATGGACTCCCTCAAGCGCGCGATGCGCTGGGACGAGGAGGTCTACGGACGCGAATACGACCTCGACCGCTTCATGATCGTCGCCGTCGACGACTTCAACATGGGCGCGATGGAGAACAAGGGACTCAACATCTTCAACTCCGCCTGCGTGCTCGCCAGCCCGCAGACGGCCACCGACGCCGATTACGAATCGATCCTCGGCATCGTCGGCCACGAGTACTTCCACAACTGGTCCGGCAACCGCGTGACCTGCCGCGACTGGTTTCAGTTGAGCCTGAAGGAAGGCTTCACCGTCTTCCGCGACCAGGAGTTCAGCGCCGACCTGACCTCGCGCGGCGTCAAGCGCATCGGCGACGTCAACGCCCTGCGCAACGCCCAGTTCCGCGAGGACGCGGGGCCCATGGCGCACCCGGTGCGTCCGGAATCCTATGAAGAGATCAGCAACTTCTACACCGCCACGGTGTACCTGAAGGGCGCCGAGGTGGTGCGGATGATCCGCAACCTGCTCGGTCCCGAGGGTTTCCGCAAGGGCACCGACCTGTATTTCGAGCGCCACGACGGACAGGCGGTGACCACCGACGACTTCGTGCGCGCCATGGAGGACGCGACCGGCGCCGACCTCGGACAGTTCCGCCTGTGGTACTCGCAGGCGGGCACGCCGCTGCTGCACGTCGAGCGCCGCTACGACGCCGCCGCCGGCACCCTCACCCTGACGGTGCGCCAGAGTTGCCCGCCGACGCCGGGACAGCCGGAGAAGGCGCCGTTCCATATCCCGCTCGCCGTCGGGCTGCTCGACCGCGACGGGCGCGAACTCGCGCCGCGCCTGCAGGGCGAGTCCGCCGTCCCGGCCGGAACCCGTGTGCTCGAGTTGCGCGGCGCGAGCGAGACCTTCGTCTTCACGGGCCTGGCGCGGGAGCCCGTCGTATCGCTGCTGCGCGGCTTCTCGGCCCCGGTGCGGCTGGAGATGCCGCGCGAGGACGAAGAGCTGGCCTTCCTGATGGCGCACGACACCGACCCCTTCAGCCGCTGGGACGCGGGCCAGCAGCTCGCCGTCAACGTCCTGCTGCGCCTGATCGACGCCCGCCGCGGCGGGCGCGCGCTGGAGGCCGACGCGGTCCTCGCGGAGGCCTTCCGCCGCTCCCTCAGCGCCGGCGAGCGGGACCACGCCTTCCTCGCCCGCCTGTTGACCCTGCCGACGGAGGGCTACGTCGCCGAATTCCTGGAGCGGATCGATCCGGCGGCGGTGCACGCCGCGCACGGTTTCCTGCGCCGCTCGCTCGGGCGGGCCCTGCGCTCGGAGTGGACGCGGGTCTACGCGGAGCTGGGCGACTCCGGCGCCTACCGCAGCGATGCCGAAGCGGTCGGGCGGCGCAGCCTGCGCAACCTCGCCCTCGCCTATCGCATGGAGGACGGGGAGGAGGCGGCGGTGCGCGCGTGCCTGGAACAGTTTCGCACCGGCGACAACATGACCGACACGCTCGCCGCACTGGCCGCCCTCGCGCGCTCCGAACGCCCCGAGCGGGAAGCCGCCCTGGAGGAATTCTACGCGCGCTGGAAGGACGACCCGCTCGTGGTCGACAAGTGGTTCGCCATCCAGGCGGGCGCACCCCTGCCCGATGCACTCGAGCGCGTGCGCGCGTTGACGCGGCACCCCGCCTTCAATGCGCGCAACCCCAACAAGGTGCGCGCCGTCATCGGGACGTTCTGCCGGTCCAACCCGGGCTTTCACGCGCCGGACGGGGCCGGCTACGCCTTCCTCGCCGACTGGGTGCTGGAACTGGACGCGAAGAACCCGCAGATCGCCGCGCGCCTGGCCGGGGCCCTGAGCCGCTGGCGCCGTTACGAGCCCGACCTGGGCCGGCACATGCGCGCTCAGATCGAGCGGATCCTCGCCGCAGCGAGGCTCTCGCCCGACGTGCGCGAGGTCGCCTCCAAGAGCCTCGCCTGAGGGCCCGCGCGCGGGTGCGGGGCGGAACTTCCCGGTCCGCGCCGGCTCCAAATCCCTGTCGATACGCGATACGAATAGGACGGAGCCCCCCGCCGCCCAGGCGGTTCCTTCGGGGAGGCGCGCCGCTCAAAGGAGGGAATCATGCAGATCGTAATCGTGCTGGTCGGCGTCTGGATGCTCGCGGTGGGCGTCATCCTGTCGCTGGTCGACAGCTTCTCCGCACCCGAGATCGCGACCCTGCTGGCCGCCGCGGCCATCCTCGCCCTCGGCCATTTCCTCGGCGGTCACGGCGAACACGCCTGAAATTCGGGGACAGTGTACCTAATCCGCGCCGCCGGTTATCGATTGCGGTGATCCGCGGACAGATCTCTCCCTGAACGACCGGTAACGCCGGCGCTGGCGTGCGATCGGGCGGCGATCACAGTGGGTATACCGTCCCCGAACTGCGGGCCGCCGCGGGTAAAGAACGGGGGGCGCTCGCGCGCCCCCCCCTTTGCACCGGCGACCCGGCAGGCCGCCTTTTCCCCTTACCGCCCATCTACCGCCCATCCTCCCCGTCTTCGTGGTGGATGCGGAAGCCGGTGATACGCAACAAGGCGCCGCGGCCGGTCGCGCGGTGCTGCAGGTTCACGTAGGCGGTACGACCGGCGGCGTCGAAGGTCCAGCCCGTGGGCTCCGATGCGGTGTCGCGCAGCGACAGGATGCGCACGCAGCCGTCGGTCTGGAGGTCGCGGTCGGCGCCGTCGCGCAGACACATCCACACATCGTTGCCGCGCCGTTCCTTGAGCGAGCCGTCGGCGTTCAGGACCTCCACCTCGCCGTCCTCGAGCGCCACGAGCCGGCCAGTGTGCGGCTGGAAGGCGACGTTGTCGAAGTGGTTCGCGTCGCGGTCGCCGTGCACGAAGCGCGTCACGATCGGGCTGGACCTGGTGGCGGCGCCGAGTTCGGGCCGGTCCATGAGGCAGGCCACAGAGCCGAAGTCCCAGCCGTTTTCGACGGCGCTGTCGAAACCGTTGGTCATGCGCCCGGTGTTCGCCCAGCACACGCGCACCCGCCCGTGGGCCATGGCGACGGGGTCGATGTCCATGTCCTCCGGCCGGTAGTAACCGGTCAGCGAAAGATCACGCTGGGCGTGCCGCAGGCTAATGTTCCCGGCCGGGTCGGAGTACTGAAGCGAATCGATCGCGACCCAGACGCCCTTGCCGGTCTCCGAGCCCTGGCCGTAGTCGGTATTTCCCTTGCGGGTCCCCAGGCGCATGCCGTAGTTGGTGCCCGATTCCAGCGGCGAGTCGGCGAGCCTGCGGATGGGGCCGCCGCCGCGATAGGGCCGATCCGGGACGAACTTGTAGATCGCACCGCCGGCCTCGCCCTTGAGCGGACGCTTCTCGTCGGCGAGGTAGAGCGTGCCGTCGGGCAGTACCGCCATCCCCTCGAAGGAAAGGTTGCCGACCGCCTTGCGTTTGACGACACGGTCGGGATCGGACGTCTCACCGGTGGTGCGGTCGCGCACCACGACCGGCGTGTCGGCGCGGATACCCATGGGGTCGAGGATCTCATAGAGTGCCCCGGTCTCGCCGGCCTCCTCGCCGACCAGCAGCGTGCCCCAGGGCGTGCGCCGGATCGGATCGCAGGAGGAGATGCCGGTTACGACCGTCTCGACGTTGTGGTCGGGGTCGCCGGCAAGGTCGATGCGTTGCACACTGGCCTCCGCCGGCCGGTTGCCGCGGAAGAAGCGTTCGACGCAGACGAACAGGTGGGTGGGGTGGGCGTCATCCGGCCACAGGGCGATCTGGTCGGCCTGCTTGTCGGTGGCGTTGGAGACCACTTCGACGTGCAGTCCTTTGGCGGTGGTGACCGCGCGTGCGTTGTCGGCGCCGTCGTAGGGTCCGAGTGCGCTTGCCGGGACCGTGCGCCGTACGCCGAACAGCGGCAAGGCGCGGGCATCGAGTCGTTGTTCCACCGACAGACCGAAGTCGCGTGCGGGACCGTCATGATCCCCGCCGGCGAGCGCCGCCACCGGCGCCAGTATCGTGCACAACACCGCGACCGCCAGGCCGCTCGCATACAATTTGCTGATTTCCATGATTATCCTCCCCGAGCCGAGTCATTACGGATGCGCGGGGCGGACGAACCGCCCCGCGCGCCGTGACTCAACGTACGGGGCCGGTATGTCGTGCGAATGACGACAGCATGAAATTCGGGGACAGTGTACCTAATCCGCGCCCGCCGATTATCGACTACGTGATCCGCAGACCGGCGACTCCCTGAGTGCCTGGCAGCGCTGGCGCCATCCTGCGACCGGGCGGCGATGGCAAATAGGTATACTGTCCCCGTAATGGTCAGTGCGGTTTTGCGTTCATGTGGATGCGACGGCCGGCGGCGAGGGCGTGAAAGTAGCTGTCGAGCGCGACCATCTTCGGGGAGTCCGCGCTCAGGGGCATGCCGCCGAGACCGCCCTCGATGCAGTGGTTGATCTGCATCGTCATCGTGCGCACGTAGCCGGCCTTCTTGCTGTAGCGCGGGAAGATCGCCGCGGCGTTGCGCAGGCTCGGGATCTTCTTGCCGTTGGGGAGGCGCCCTTCGGTGCGGCCGCCGTTGAGGTGGCAGCTCTGACAGCTCATGCCGTTCGCGCCGAGCGACGTGGAGTGGAACAGCTTCGCGCCTTCGTGCACGGCGCGCTCGAGCGCCGGGGGGTAGGAGGCGGCGAGGACGCCGGCGCTGAACGCGGCGAGGGCGAGCGTCGCGACGAGGGCGACGCCGCGATGCAGTGCGATGCGATGAACGGGTGCGGTACGGTGCGGCATGGGTGGATCTCCTGCGAACGTGAAACCGGTCGCGCGATCCGGGGTGGATCGCGCGCGCAGGCGTCAACATACTACGTATGCCGGCGCGCGCAAGGCGCATCGCACCGCGTGCAGGGCGCACCGCGACGTCCGTTGTAGTCCTCCGGTTACGGCATAGGCTGCGCCCGCCGGCGCTCAGGCGGAGACCTCGATCACCAGGCCGTCGTAGCCGGAGGCGCCGTCGGGGAAACTGTCCTGCACCTTCGCCGTCTGCAACGCGCCGGTGCCGTCGATCGCGCGTACGAGGACGATATGACGTCCCGGCGTCGGGGCCCGCCAGGTGTAGCGCCACAGGGACCAGACGTTGGGCGTCGTCGGGGTCACCAGTTCGCAGCGTACCCAGTGCGCCCCGTTGTCGAGCGAGACCTCCACGGCACGGATGCCGCGCCGGCCCGCGAAGGCCACGCCGCTCAGGTCCAGCGCTTGCGGCGGCTGCCGGCGCCGGCGCGGGTCGAGGCGCGACATCGTCTTGACCGGTACTTCCCCCGCCCAGCCGCGCTTCTCCCAATAAGAAGTCGTCGCGGCGTCCTCCAGCAGGGTGATGCGTTTGAGCCAGCGCGGCTGTTTCATGCCGTAGAGGTCGGGGAGCAGCGTGCGCACCGGAAAACCGTGCCCGGCGGGCAGCGGCGCGCCGTTCATCTCCAGCGCCAGAAAGGCGTAGTCGTCGAGGGCCCGCTCGATGGAGACGCTGGAGTAGAAGCCGTCGAGCGATTCGAACATCACCGCGCGCGCGCCTGCAACGCCGCCCGGCGCCCGTTGCAGGATCTCGCGCAGGCCCACCGAGCGCCAGCGCGCGTTGCCGATCAGCGACCCGCCCACGGGGTTGCCGATGCACTCGAAGGTATGCAGCACGGTGCGGCGGGCGCGCTCGCGGAGGTGGTCGTAGCCCAGGCGGGCCTCGCGCCCGTCGAGCCCGCGCAGGCCCAGTGACCAACGGCGGGTGACCTCGCGCGGGCCGAACGGCGGGCGGTAGGAAGGGTCGACCGCGACCAGGTAGAAGCGCTCGTCGGGGGTGATGAACGGTGTGTGTGCGCGCGCGGGCGGCGCGAGCCCGACGCTGCGCGCGGCGTCGCGGCACGCGGGCAAGAGCACCGCCGCGGCGCCGGCGCCCAGCAGGCGCACGAAGCCACGGCGGGTGAGGAAGCCGTGGACGCCTTCGGGGTTTCGCTCCGGCATCGGCTCGATCCGCACGGCGGCAGGCGGGTCCATTCTCGCACGCGCGCGCCCGCGGCGACAGGCCGGAAGGATCAGCCGTGCGGAGCGGCGCGGGTGCGAATACCGTCCCAGAGGTTGCCGAGGGCCTGACGGTAGAGGTGGCCGATCCCGTCGGACCGGGACCCGAGCAGCGCGACCGGCACGCCGAAGAACAGCGCCACGAGCTGCGCCAGGGCGGCCGGTACCAGGGTGTTGGCCGGAAGCTCGCCGTGGTGGACGGCGTGTTCGAGGTGCGGCAGGAGGAGTGCGTCGAGGCGCGCCTCCGGCACGGACTCGACGTCGTCGAGATCGGGGAAGGCGACGCAGCGCTCGACCGCGTCCACCGGCGCCGGCGCCGAACGGCCGCCGCCGCGGAGCTGATGGGCGATCAACTCGCTCCACAGCCGCGGCCGCTCCTGCATCCCGCGTGCGGCGAAGGCGAACACGGCGTCGATGCCCGCCAGCCCGCGCCGACCACTGCGACGGTCGTGCCAGGCCGCCTCGATGCCCCACAGTTGCCCATAGTAGGTCAGCAGGTCGCCCTTGGCGGGGAAGTAATTGAAGAAGGTGGCCTCCGAGACCATGGCGCGTTCGCACAGCTCCTGTACTGTGAGGTCGTCGAAGGCGCGCGCGGCGAGGGCCTCGACGGCGGCGCGCAGGAGCGCGACCCGGGTGTGGGCGTGTTTGCGCGCGCGCAGGGTCGGGGTGGGTTCGTTCATGCGGCGGTCGGCTCGCTGGATTCCGGGTAGCCTAGGAGCCTGTCGGACTTAGGTGTTCGTAGCGAGGCGGCGGGAGATCGAGTTCAGTTTTCCGATCGTTTGAGGCGAATAGTGATCGCTATTCAACGAAAACGATCGGGAAAACGGGCCGATCTCCCACCGCCGCAGTAGAACATGCCTAAGTCCGACAGGCTCCTAGATTAGTATGGTGGACCTCATAAATGGATGGAAGCGAAAATACCGACATCGGGAAGGGAGGCCATGGGTGCGGGGCGCCCGGAGCGGGGGCGCTTTTCGGGGTATGATGGGGCGGGACGCATGGGGAGGACGGGCGGTGCCGCTGCGCAATGGCGCCTTCGGGTACGGGGTCCTGATCGGCCTGATGCTGTGGTGCACGGCCGGGTTCGCACTCGCCGGCGCCGCGGCGCTCGAGCACGCCGCGCAGGCCTACCGCAGCGGCGACTACGCGGCGGCCGTGCGCCTGGTGCGACCGCTCGCCGAGCGCGGCGACCCGCGCGCGCAGGCGTGGATGGGGGTGTTCCGCGACCGCGGACAGGGGGTGCCCCGCGATCCGCAGGCCGCCGTGCGCTGGTACCGGCGCGCCGCCGCAAACGCCGACCCCGTCGCCGAGTACAACCTCGGGTGGCACTACGCACACGGGGTGGCCGTGCCGCGCGATCCCGCCCGCGCCCTCGCCTGGTACCGCAAGGCGGCCGCGCACGGCAGCGTGGCGGCGATGGTCGTGCTCGGCGCGGCCTACGACGAGGGGCGCGGCGTGCCCCGCGACGCGGCGGCGGCGCTGCAATGGTACCGGCGTGCGGCGGTGCGCGGCTCGGCGCTGGCCGCGTTCAACGTCGGCTGGCACTACGACCGCGGGCGCGGTACGGCGCGGGACGTGCGCGCGGCGTTGCGCTGGTACCATATCGCCGCGCGGGCGGGTTCCACGCTCGCCCAGTACGCGGTCGGTTGGCACTATGCCCGGGGCGACGGCGTCGAGGCGAACGCCCGGACCGCGGCACAGTGGTACCGGCGCGCCGCCGAAGGCGGTTTCCCGGCGGCGCAGTTCAACCTCGCCTGGGCGTACGCGCACGGACGCGGGGTGGAGCGCGACGCACGGCGGGCGGCGCGCTGGTACCGCAAGGCGGCCGAGGCCGGGGACGCGCGCGCGCAGCTCGCGCTGGCGCGGCTCTACTATCTCGGGCGCGGTGTGGCGCGCGATCCCGTGGAGGCGCGGGCGTGGGCGGGGTTGGCCGCGGCCCGCGGCGACGCTGCGGCGCGACGGGCGGTGGTCTTTCTCGACGCGCGCCTGAGTCCGCAACAGGCCCGGCGCGCGCAACATCTGTTTTCCAGACAGCAGGCGCGAACGGCGCCGGACCCGCAGCAGATCGCCGCCGCGCCGCTGCCGCAGGCGCTACGCTGATCGCGGGGGGCCGCGCCCGCACAGGCGCCGTCATCAGCGTCGCGCCATGGGGGTGCGGCGGCATCACCACCGGGTACGTACGGGGGTATCGATGTTCGGGACGGGCGGCGCGTGGAGTTGGGGGATCGGGCTCATCGCCTTCGCATTGGGCGTGGGCGCCGGATTCCTTCTGGGCGCCGTGTCGCTGCGCCGGGCGCGCAGGGAGGCGGCCGAGCGGGAACTCGAGGCGCTGCGCGCGCGCTTCGACGCCTACCGCGGCCGCGTCGACGAGAGTTTCCGCCGTACCTCGGAACTGTTCGAAGGCATGACCCGCCAGTACCGGGAGGTGTACGAGCACCTCGCCGAGAGTGCCGAGGCGCTGTGTTCGCCCGACGCCGCGCGCGCGGCCGTCGAGCTGCCGGAGGTGCGGCGCCTGGGCCCGGACGCGGCGGTACGGACGCCGCCCGCCGGCGAGGGTGTGCCGGCCGATGCCGCGCCGGTGGACGGCGAGGATTCCTCCTCGGTCGGCGACATCCCCGCGCCGGTGCCCTCCGCGCAGACGCCCCGGCCCGACGCGGCGGGGCGGCCCGGCGCCTGACCCGCCCGGGGCGCCCGATCCGCGCGGCGCCGGCGCGGCGGTCAGTGGGCGCGCGAGAGCAGCCCGAGGTTGGATACCACGAACGGGGTGAGATAGTTCAGCAGGATCTTCACGCCGGTACGGACGCTGAGACCGTGGTGCAGGATGACGTCGCCGAGGTTGTAGATCACCAGCCAGCTCCCCACGACGAAGGTGATCGTCAGGGTGCGGCGCAGGTGCGTCGGGTGACACACCGCCCGGGTCAGCGCGACGCAGCGTTGGCGGAATCGGTTCGGCATCGCGCCCTGGCTCTCCTCGTTCGCAGGAATGACGTACCCTCATCATCTCAGATCCGGCAGCGGCGTGCCCGTTCGCGCCCACGTAGCAGGCTACGGGCCCGAGCGCCCGCGGTGCGCCCGCAACGCTGGGGTCCGGTACCGGCCCGGCTCCCACCAGTCGACGGAGGAATACCCGATGGCGAAGGTCAAGGCATACGCGACTCCCGGCCCCGAATCGGTCCTCGGGCCTTTCGAGATCGCGCGGCGCGAACCCGGCGCCGACGACGTCGAGATCGAGATTCTGTATTGCGGCGTGTGCCACTCCGATCTGCACACCGCCCGCAACGAGTGGCAGAACACCCTCTATCCGTGCGTGCCCGGCCACGAGATCGTCGGTCGGGTCACCGCCGTCGGCGACCGGGTCGAGGGCTTTCACCCGGGAGATCTCGCGGCGGTGGGTTGCATGGTCGACAGTTGCGGGCGCTGCCCTTCCTGCCGCGACGGGGACGAGCAGTACTGCGACGCGGGCTTTACCGGCACCTACAACGGCCCGATCTTCGGCGGCGGCGAGAATACCTACGGCGGCTACTCCCAGCGTATCGTGGTGAAGTCCTCGTTCGTCCTCCAGGTACGCCACGACGAGCGCGATCTCGCCAGCGTGGCGCCGCTGCTCTGCGCCGGGATCACCACCTACTCGCCGTTGCGCCAGTGGGGCGCCGGACCCGGACGCAAGGTCGGGATCGTCGGTCTCGGCGGGCTCGGACACATGGGGGTGAAGCTCGCTCACGCCATGGGTGCGCACGTGGTGCTGTTCACCACCTCCCCGGGGAAGGCGGAGGACGGCGCGCGCCTGGGGGCCGACGAGGTGGTGCTCTCGCGCGACCCGCAGCAGATGGCGGCCCACACCGGGGAGCTGGACTTCATCCTCAACACCGTGGCCGCGCCCCACGATCTCGACGCCTACCTCCAGTTGCTCAAGCGCGACGGCACGATGACCCTGGTGGGTGCGCCGGCCGCGCCGCATCCCTCGCCGCAGGTGTTCAGCCTCATCCTCAGGCGGCGCCGGCTTGCGGGCTCACTGATCGGCGGGATCCGCGAGACCCAGGAGATGCTCGATTTCTGCGCCCGCCACGGGATCGGTGCGGACGTCGAGGTCATTCCCATGGATTACATCAACACCGCCTACGAACGCATGCTCAAGAGCGACGTGCGCTACCGCTTCGTCGTCGACATGGCCACGCTGCGTTGAGGATGCCGGGGGGGATCCGCTGCACGGCGCGCGGCGCGTGACCCGCAGGGCGCGTATGCGCCGGGGGACGCAGTTCAGAACGTCGCGCGGTAGGCCACGTGCAGGTAGTAGCCCTCGCCCGTGGCCGTACCCGCCCCGGCGTCGGACCACTCTCCGCCGGCGCGCGCTTCGAGGACGCGGGCGGGGGACAGTCGGTAGATCAGGCCGAGGGCGGGGATGAGCCGCCACAGGCGCCCCGGCGTCGGTCGGGTCGCGTCGGCCACCTCGAGGTCCAGGCTCGGGTCGAGGCGCAGCCCGTCGCGTGCGGGGTAGTGTGCACCGATGTGCAACGCGGCCGCGGCGCCGTAGGCGCCGCACAGGCGCATGCGCAGGCGCACGCCGGCCGCGGCGCCGCGCGCTCCGCTGCGCGTGAGACCTAGGCTGTAGCGGTACTCGCGCCCGGGTGCGGACGCGCCGGCATCGTAGGGTGCCCCGGTGCAGCGGTCGGCGAGACCGAAGGCGCCGCGCAATCGCAGGCCGGCGCCGATTCCACGGCTCAGGCCGACGGTCACCGCACGGATCGAGTCGCCGGTGTCGTCGTCGAGATCGAGCACCGGATCGCCGCCTTCGTCGAACGTGGGTGCGCCCAGCAGCCGGATGCGACGGCGCAGCGGCGCGCGCGGGACGGAGACCTCGGCGCCCGGTCCGCGGTAGTCGAACAGCAGGCTCACGGCGCCGCGGGGGATCGCGGCCCAGCGTGCGAACAGCAGGCCCTGCGCGAGCCGCGAGCGGCTGGTGTCATAGTCGGCCCAGCCCAGCAGCCAGCGGCGGCGGTTCCCGTAGCGCACGCCGCCGCCGACGCCGGTGCGTGCGGCACTCGGTCCGGAGCGGTACTCGAGCGCGAACACCCGCGCGGACCAGGACCGGTGCGGGTGTTCGAGACCGGCGCTCAGCGCGTAGAACGAGCGCCCCGTGTCGATGACCCCGGGGCGGTCGGCGGCGACCGGATATCCGCTCGCGGCGCTCAACCGCAGCGCACCGGGCAGCGACAGGTCGGCGCTGACGCCGTCGAAGGCCGCGGCGATCGCGCCGGACTCGATGGACTGGCGGCCGATGCGGCCCTCGATACCGCGGCGGCGGTCGACGGCCTCGAGGAACAGCGTCTGCAGCCGGCCCTGCACCGGATCGCTCCCGTCGGCGGCACGGGTGCCGGGATAGCGGCCCTGAAAGCGGCCGCGGAGTTCGAACTCGCCGCTGAGCAGCCGTTGGTCGGCGGCTACGTCGGTCGGATCGGGTGGCGGGCGCAGCGCCACGAGCCCGGCGTACGGGGCGGCACCCACCGCCGGCGTCCACCCGCCTGCGGTCGCCAGGCATACGACGGCGGCGCGCCCCGCCCGGCATAGGGCCCGGGTGCGGTGCTGCCAGCGGGCGATGCGGCCGGGTGTCGTTTGCACGATGCAGCGGTGTCGCTCGGTCGGAGTAAAATGGGCCTTGCGCCCCGACGGTCGCGGTGGCCCCGAAGGGCGCGCCCGCGGGGCCCCGTGATTGATGAGTCGGCCGCCGCGGGTGGGATCTTGAGTCCGGGTCCGCCGCGCCCCCTTTCGGTGCGGTCGGTGGGCGCGCCCGGCACGCAGGAGGTCACGATGAGCGGTTCATTGTTCCCGCACGGGCCCGATAGCCCCGGTTTCATCGTCGCGTGGCGATCGAAACGGGAGTTCCAGGCCGGCCGGTATCCCGAGCCGGTGATGACCTATGGGGAGGCGATGCGCCGCGCCGCCGCGCTCGCCGCCGAGCATCCCGACCGGACGTTCTGGGCGGAGCCGGCGCCGGACGCGGCACACTGAAGCGCGGGTCTGAGGAGCGCGCGGGGCGCGATCGCGGCGTCCCGCGGCGGAGCGCCGCGGCTGGAGGGGCCGTGCCGTCCGCGACCCGGTACCGGTCGACCGGCTAAGGAGGCGGTTCGCGGCTGAAGGCGGCCAACACCTCCGCGGCGTCGTCGCCGAGTTCGCGCACCAGCGCGGCGCACCGCGCATCGGGCGTGGAGGGTCCGTCGAGCGCCGTGAGCAGCCCGGATGGGCCGCCGCCCGCGTGGGCGGCGCGGTGTGCGAGGCGCCGGTCGAGGGCGGGGCAGAGGTGCGCGAACACCCCGCAACGGCCGAGCGTGCGGAAGAACGCGGACGGGCGCGGCGCGGCGAGCGCGGCGTCGAAGGCCGCGGCGATCACCGCGGGTTCCGCATCGATGCCGGCGGCCGCCATGCGGCGCATCAGGGCGTAGGTGGCGTGGGCGAGGTGGAAGCCCCACCGGGCGAGCCGCGCCGCGGTCGCGGCGACCGAGAACAGATATTCGGGGTGTTGCGCGAATCGGGGCGTGACGTGGCGCAGCAATCCCGCGTCGAGGTCCGCGCGCCCGCCGTACGGATCGATCAGACGGCCGTCTCGGGCGATCGCCATGGCGTGGATCGTGAGGTCGCGGCGCGCCAGCTCCTGTTCCAGGGTGACTTGTGCGCCGTGCACCGCCACCAGGCCGCCGTCCGGCCCCGGCGCCTCGGCGCAGGCCGGTCGGCAGCGTACGCCTGTCTGCGGCTCGATGAAGCCCCCGTCGCCGTGCGGATCCGGGAGGTAGCCGGCCGCCGCGAGGTCCTCGGGGCCCGCACCGATCACCACCCACTCCGGGTCGGGCGCCGGCAGTCCGAGCAGCTCGTCGCGTACTGCGGTCCCCACCCGGTAGCGTTCCATCCCCTGCATACCGCGCCCGGGCGCGTGCTCACTGCGCGAAGTCGAGCCGCTCACGGACCGCGTTGAGACCGGCGCGCGCGCAGGCCTCGTCCTTGTCGCCGCCGGGTGCGCCGGCGACGCCTACCGCTCCGACCAGCATCCCGGCGGCGCGGATCGGGAGTCCGCCGCGCAGCATGATGATCCCCTTTACGTGGTCCATCTCCATGCGGATGTCGGAGCGGTTGCGCACGAACTCGCCGGAACTCACGCCCGAGAGGATCACCGCGTGCGCCTTTTCCTGGGCGATCTGGATCGTGTAGGGCGCCGCCAGCGTATCGCGCATCAGCACCTGCAGGATCCCCGCGCGATCGACGACCGCCACGGTGACCTGATAGCCGTGCTTGCGGCACGACTGCATCGCCTTCCAGGCGATCTCCCGCGCCAGTTCGGGCGTGATCTGGCGCACGGCGATCATGTCCTCGTCCGCATGCGCGCCGGGAGCGGCCGCGGCGAGCAGCGCGCCCGCCAGCACGGCGATGAGGGCCGCGTTTCCTTGCCGGATGCGGGATGTGGGTCGCGGTCTCATTGCGGGTCCTCCGATCGTGTCGGGTCTACTCATCGATCTCTCCGGCCGCGAACGCGACACCGGTCCCGCCGCTGCCGCAGTAGCCTCCCGGGTTGCGGGCGAGATACTGTTGATGGTAATCCTCGGCATAGTGGAACGGCACGTCCGGCCCGATCTCCGTGGTGATCTCCCCGTGGCCGGCGGCGCGCAACGCCTGTTGATAGCGGGCGCGGGACGCCTCGACCGTTGCACGGAGCGGGTCGCGCACGAAGACGGCGGAGCGGTATTGGGAGCCGACGTCGTTTCCCTGGCGCAGTCCCTGCGTGGGGTCGTGGGATTCCCAGAACACGCGCAGGAGTCGGCCGAAGGGCAGGCGTTCGGGGTCGAACACGACCTGTACCACCTCCGCGTGTCCCGTGGTCCCGGTGCAGACCTGGATATAAGTTGGACCGGGTGCGCTCCCGCCTGCGTAACCCACGGCGGTGGTGTAGACCCCGGGGAGCCCCCACAGGCGCTTTTCCGCGCCCCAGAAGCAGCCCATCCCGAACAGGGCACGCTCGAGTCCCGCCGGGAACGGCGGGTACAGCGGCGTGCCGAGCACGCAGTGCAGAATCCGGGTCGGGCGCGGCGAGCCGTTCGGAAGGGGCATCGGATGGCTTCCTCGGACCCGCGGGCTGGGGCGGGCGCAGCGCCTATGATACACTTTCCCCTACATGTCCTCCGTCGGCCGGGTGCGGGCGGGCCCCGTTCGGTGGGTCCCGGCGCCCCGGGGCGTAGCGCTCGAAGCGGGTCCGAACCCCAAGGATAGCAGCAGGTGTCGTCCAGCAAGCGGAATTCCGATCACGGGGGGTTGCGCGCGGCGCGCCCGACCGGGGGGGCGGGTGCGGGCGGGAACCGGTTTCGCGTCGGGCGGGTCGAGCCCGTTTCGGTGCCTCACGGCGGCGGCGGCGACGACTGGCATCGCTATGTGCTGGAGAACGGGCGCAACAGCATCACCGGCCTCAGGCGCGGGAGCCTGCGCCAGGTGACCGACCACGCGCGCCGCCTCGCCCGCGATCTGAACGAGCGCCACGATTCCCCGCGCGCCCTGCGCTGGACGGCCGCCTCGCCGGCACGCAAGAAGTAGCCGTTGAGACCGGGCCCCGCCCGCTCGTCGACATCCGCGTTGCGGTCTCCAATAATTTGAGCGGTGCGAGCCGGAGGGAGCGGCGTGAAGCTGACCGTCGACGCGTTCAGGGCGTGGCCGAACAAGTGCATCACCCTGCTGGGCATGTCCGGCGTGGGCAAGACCCGTCTTGCCGCGATGCTGCGGCGCAGCCACTGGTTCCACTATTCCGGGGATTACCGCATCGGGACGCGCTACCTCGGCGAGTCCATACTCGACCATATCAAGCAGCAGGCCATGCAGGTGCCGTTCCTGCGGGAGTTGTTGCGTTCGGATTCGATCTACATCCGCAACAACATCACCATCGACAACCTGCAGCCGGTGGCGAGCTTTCTCGGGAAACTGGGCGATCCGGAGCGAGGCGGCCTGCCGTTGCGCGAGTTCAAGCGTCGCCAGGCCCTGCACCGTAACGCCGAGATCGCGGCGATGAACGACGTACCGGAATTCATCCGCAAGGCGCAGGAGATCTACGGTTACCGGCATTTCGTCAACGATGCCGGGGGGAGCGTGTGCGAACTCGACGATGCCGGTTTCCTGCCGCTGCTGGATCGCCACACGCTCGTTCTCTATATCCAGGCGACGGCGCGGGACGAGGAGGAGTTGATCCGCCGGGCCGAGGCCGACCCCAAACCCCTCTACTACCGCGAGGCCTTCCTCGACGAGCAGCTCGAGATCTATCTGCGCGAGCGCGGCCTCCCCTATGTGGCCCTCATCGATCCGGACGACTTCGTGCGCTGGATGTTCCCGCGTCTGTTCCGCTCCCGCATCCCGCGCTATGCGTCGATCGCGCAGCGCTACGGCTATACCGTCACCACCGAGGAGCTGGCGGGGGTCCGGGACGAGGCGGGTTTCCTCGCCCTGGTCGAGACCGCTCTCGAACGCGGGGCCTGACCGCCCTGAGGATCCACCGGAGCCGCCTGCCATGCCCCTGGTCGCGAATTCGGATCTGCCGGCCTTCGCCAGACTGCGCGAAGAGGGTGGCAACATCATCCCGCGCGATGCGGCCCTCCACCAGGACATCCGCGAACTGCACATCGGCCTGCTCAACATGATGCCCGACGCGGCGCTGGCCGCGACCGAACGGCAGTTCTTCCGCCTCGTGGGCGAGAGCAACCAGATTGCGCAGTTCTATCTCCACCCGTTTACGCTCGAGGAGTTGCCGCGAGGCGCCGAGGGGCGCGCCCACATCGAACGATACTATGAGAGCTTCGACCGGATCCGCGAGGAGGGGCTCGACGCGCTGATCATCACCGGCGCCAACGTGACCGCACCGGATCTGTCCATGGAACCGTTCTGGGAGCCGCTGATCCGCGTCATCGATTGGGCCTGGGAGAACGTCACCTCGACGCTGTGTTCCTGCCTCGCCACCCACGCGGTGATGCAGTTCCGCTATGGCCAGAAGCGCCGGCGCCTGCCCGGCAAGCGCTGGGGGGTGTTCGCGCACCGCGTGCTCGATCGGCGCCATCCGCTCGTGGCGGGCGTGAATACGCGGTTCGATGTCCCGCACTCGCGCTTCAATGAAGTGTTCCGCGAGCAGTTCCTTGCGGCGGGGTTGCAGGTGTTGGTGGAGAGCCCGCAGGCGGGGGTCCACCTGGCGGTGAGCGAGGATCGGTTTCGGTTGGTGTTCTTTCAGGGGCATCCCGAGTACGACACGATCAGCCTGCTGAAGGAGTACAAGCGCGAGATCCACCGCTTTGTCGCCGGCGAACGCGCGGACTATCCGCCGTTTCCGGAGAACTACTTCCGGCGCCGCTACCAAGCGGTGCTCGAAGAGCACGCCGATCAGGTGCGCGCGGCCCTGCGGGCCGGGCGGCCGATCCCGCCGCTGCCCGAGGCGCTGCTCGCCCCGGGGCTGGACAACACCTGGCACGACACGGCCGAGGCCGTCATCAACAACTGGATCGGGCGCGTCTACCAGATCACGCACCAGGACCGCCGCCTGCCGTTCAAGCCCGGCATCGATCCGGGCGATCCGCTCGGCCTCTCGGGCGGACCGTCCACGTAGTTCTTCGCGTTATACGCACATCACGTTTTACACGACTGCGATCCGCTCCCCGCCCACCCAAGGGGGAATAATTCCGGAAGGCCGACGTCCCCTTGTCGGCACTCCACATCCCTCCGAAGGAGCAAGACCAATGAAAAGAATACTGGCGCTGGCGATCGGCTGTCTGTTCACGTTTTCGGTGTACGCGGCCCCGGCGGCCGTATACGAGAAATCCGCGAAGATGCCGTTGAGCACGGCCGCCACTCGGATGGTCCATGCCCTGAAGAGCCACAAGTTCAAGGTGGTCCTGCAGATTCCGATCGGAAAGAAGCTGGCGAAGCACGCGCGGGCCTGGGGCGCCGACTACAATCGCAGCCGTCTCGATGGGATCCACAGCATCGTGTTCTGCAACGGCTGGTTCGCCAATCAGGTCAGCAACAAGGATCCGGCGATGTTGGCGGTGTGCCCGATGCATCTGACGATCATCGAGAAGCACGGTATCGCAACGGTACTGTTCGTGCGGCCCTCGGTGGTCGGCGCCGGCAGCGCCGCCGAACCGGTCCTGCGCAAGCTGGAACACAAGGTGGTCGCGGCGATCGACGCCGGCCTGCGCTGAGCGCGACGTCGCGGGTGCCTACGGCCATTTCGTAGCCCGGATGCAGGCCGCAGGCCGGAATCCGGGGATGACGGCGCCGAGGGATCTCTTTCCCCGGATTGCGCTGCGCTTCATCCGGGCTACATCTTGGGGGCTAACGGTCGGCGGCGCCCGCGGTGACGGGGGCGGATTGCGCCCGCGCTGCCGGGCGGCCCTCGGGTATGATCCGGTAGACGATCCGATTGCGCCGGCGGGCGATGTGGTTCCACTCGCCCGCCGTCTGCGCCGCCTGCAACGCCGGGTCGTCGGCCGGCGCGTCCGGATCGCCCGCCACCCGCGTCTGCACGCGGATTCCGCTGCCGCTCAGCAGCGGCGACCCGGACAGGAAGGCGGCGAATTCCAGGGACTGATCCGCCGCCAGGTCGGCCGAGTGCGGGCGTGCATAGCCGATCTGTGCGCACGCCGACACCGGGGTCGCAGGCGGTGCCGGGCGCAGGCTCCCGTCGGCGTTGCGCGCGAGGCAGAACGGTGCGAAGTGCACCGTCAATCGTACCGTGCCGCGAAACCGCGCGGCACGCAGGCGCATGATCAGCCCGCGCAGGACCCGTAACTGGTCGTCGCCGAGCGCGCGGCGGTCGTAGGCGAAGGCGCCGTTCCGGTTGAGTGCCCACTGCAGGGCATCGAGCAGTGCCGTACGGTCGCCGGACGCAGGGGCCGGCGCCGCCTGCCTGCGCGCGGCGCGTGCCGGCGCGACGTCGCGGTCCGGCCGCGGCGTCGGCGCGACGGCTGCGGCGGCGAGCTGCGGCCGGTGCGAGGCCCGGTACAGTGCGTGCGTCCAGTAGGCGTCGAGTGCGAGCAGGAGCAGGGCCGCCGCGCCGAGGAACAGACCGGGCCAGAGCGGTCGTCGACCGCGGCGCCGTTCCTTCCCCGACGTCTCGGCATTGTGCAGCTCCGTGAGCAGGCGCCGATGGTGGTCCCGCAGCTCGTGGCGGAGCGCGGCGAGCTGCAGCCCGACCGCCTCCTGCAGGCGCGCCAGATGCGCGGGCAGTTCCAGCGCCGCGGCCGTGGCACGCGCGACCTGCTCGGGCGCTGGCGTCGCGGGTGGGGGCGCGTCGACGGCCGCCGATGCGGCGTCTGGTGGTGGCGGCTCGCGGCGCTCCGGGACGAGATTGAGTGTGCGCAGAATCCGGTAGAGGTCGGCCGGTTTGACTTCCTTGGGGAGTACGTCGAGCGCGCCCAGGGCACGCGCCTGTCCCACGTAGACCTCGCCGCTGCGCGAGGTGTACATGACCACCGGCACGGTGGCCAGTTCGGCGTCGGCCTTGATGACCTTGACCGCCTCGAATCCGTTCATCCCCGGCATCATGTGATCCATGAAGACCACATCCGGGCGGTGCCGGGCCAGGTATTCCAGGGCGTCCTCGGCGGATACGGCCTCGGCCACCGCCAGACCGTGCCCCCGGAGCATCCGCGCAAGCGCGGCGCGCGCGGCGGCGGAGTCGTCGACGATGAGTGCGCTCTTCTCGTCCATGACACTGTGCGCCCGGTTTCCCCCTGGGTCCGCACCCTACAGCGGCAGCCGCTGCGTTTCCCGTAGGCCCGCCGCCGTTGGATACGCGGGTGCGGCGGCCGCCGCCCCGAGCCCCCGGGACGGGGGTCAGAGATCGACCGGAAGATAGAAGAAGACGAAGCGCCCGTGCTCGACCACGACCTGGAGGGTCGCGCCGTGGTTCAGGCCGTAGTCGACGTAACCGGGTACGGCGCCCGCCTCATGGCACTCGCTGGCGTGCTGCGGCGACTCGAAGTCCCGGTCCCGGTCGTACCACGACAGCAGCATGTACTCGCCGAGCCGCGCCCGGGCTTCGGCATCCGCCAGGGCCATGGCGCAGCGGTAGTCCGCACACGGCGGTTGCGGATCGAGTTCGACGACGGTGACCCCGGAGAAGTCCGGGGGTGCGCGGACCGGGCAGCTCTGCGTGCGGGCGTCGTCCATCGGCGTGTCTCCGCTGGGGTGTGCGCCTCGGGCGCTCAGGTCAACCACTCGACGAGATAGTAGATGTATTGACCCTCGGAGGACTTCGAAGGGCCCAGGACACGGGCCGCATAACGATGCTCATCGGGGCGCGCCGATTCGAGCGCCGCCGACTCGGATTCCTTGACCTCGACGCAGCCGGCCGGGAAGCGCTTGCGTCCCCGCCGCGGCATGTAGACCACGGCACACCGCACCTCTGAGACGTGGGTCTCCGGATCCGGTGGGACCATTCCGCGCACGCCGCCGGGCCTCCTGACCGCTGGTTCGCCTGAGTCCGGGAAGGGACCTTCCCTTCCGCCGCGCCGGCCTCGGGGCGGGATGCGGCTGCGCCCAGTCCGGCCCCGCGTCGAAGCATAGCATTTCACCCGCCCGCCCGCGGGCGCGACGTGCAGGTGCCGCGTCCCCGGCCCTCAATAATGCACGAGCGAATGCACCCGATGAGGCTCCAGGCGCCTGCGGCCCTGCAGGAAATCGAGCTCCACGACGAACGCGCACGCGGCGATGCGGGCGCCCAGCCTCTCGATCAACGCACAGCTCGCCTGCGCCGTGCCGCCGGTAGCGAGGACGTCGTCGACCACCAGGACCCGGTCCTCGGGGCCGAGCGCGTCGACATGGACTTCGAGACTCTCCGAGCCGTACTCGAGATCGTACGAGATGCTGTGTACGTCGTAGGGCAGTTTGCCGGGCTTGCGCAACGGTACGAAGCCGATGCCGAGTTCCCACGCCGCCAGCGCGCCGAAGATGAAGCCGCGCGCCTCCATGCCGACCACGGCCGTGAGACCGTCGCGGAAAAACGGGTGTACCAGTTCGTGGACCGCCAGGCGCAGCGCCGCCGGGTCGCGGACCAGGGGGGTGATGTCCCGGTAGACGACGCCGGGCTTGGGGAAGTCCGGGATGTCCCGGATCCTGTTTCGCAGTCGCTCCATCGCACGCTCCGGAATGGCGGTTGCGGGCGCCGACGCACCCGCGAGGAGCGCGTCGGACTCCCGCCAGCATACCAGTCGGGGGCCGGTGACTCGATCCCCTCCGGCGCACCGCGGGTCGCGCGGCGCGGCGCGGAGGCGGGGTCAGAGACGCGTTCGGTCTCCCTCGAACTCGCCGGCGACGGCCTGGCGGATCCGGTTGCGCCCCGCCCGCTTGGACTCGTACATCGCCTGGTCGGCCCGGCGTAGCAGCTCCGCGAAGGCGGGCCCGGCCCCCGTGCCGGTCCCGCAGGCGATGCCGACGCTGACCGTCACCCGAATCGGCCCGTCGGGAAGTTCCACGACCGAGTCCTCGATGGCCCCGCGGATCGATTCCGCACGCGCGCGGGCGTCTTCCCCGCTGCAGTCCTCCATCAGAATCAGGAACTCATCGCCGCCGTAGCGGGCGACGAAATCCTCGGCGCGCGTCTCGGCTCGGATGATGTCCGAGACATGGGTGAGTACGCGGTCGCCCGCGTCGTGTCCCCAAGTATCGTTGATCTCTTTGAAGCGGTCGATGTCGAAGAGCACGAGCTGGACCGCGCCGCCCCGCCCGTCGTCGCCCGCGCTCATCTCCGAGACCTTCTTCCACAGGGCCCGGCGGTTGCGGACCCGCGTCAGGTCGTCTACGTAGGCCTTTTCCTGCAGTTCCGAGTTCGCTTCGATCAGCTCGCGCGTAGCGGCCTGGACGCGGGCCTCGAGTTCCGCGTTGAGTTCGTCGCGCGAGGCGATCGCCTCGCGCACGCTCGCCGCCATGTCGTTGGCGTAGCCGCGCAGAACCTCCATCTCCCGGGGCGCGACGGCACCGAACTCGGGGAAGCCGGCGGAGTAGTCCTTGTTCTGCAGACGGCGCAGCCCCTGGACCAGTCGATCGATCCCGCCGGACAGGCGCCGCGACAGCCATGCGGCGATCAGCAGCGAGATCACCAGGCCGACGCCGCCGACGATCAGACCGCGGCGCGCCATGCGCTCGGCGCGCGCAGTCAGTTCCCAAAGGGGTTGCGGCGTGAGCACGACCCACCCGTAGTGCGGGACCGAGGCGTAACCGGCGATCATGCGCTCCCGGGTAAACGGCGAGTAGAAGGTCATCACGCCCGTGTGCCCTTCCATGCCGGAGTGCACGATGGGCCAGGAGGAGACGTTCTTCATGTGCGCGACCCACTGCGGATTCGGGTGTGCCACGAGGGTTCCGTAGCGATCCGTGATCGCACAGTGGCCGTGCCGGCCGAAGTGGATCCGCTCGCGGATCGCCTCCAGCGGGCGCAGGTCGAGGGCACCGAGCAGGACGCCGGCCGCGGTGGGGCGGCTGAAGTAGACGGTCGGCCGCCCGGTGACGGGGTCCGGTACCACGCCGGTGTCGCCGGCCGCGGACGATCGCAGCAGGGCCCGCACCTGCGTGTTGGCGCGCAGCATGCGCAGCGACGGCACGGTCCCCTTTGCCTCCCCGGTGATGCGCGATACGCGGCGTCCGTCGATCAGCAATACTTGCCGGAAGTAGTCGCTCCTCAGTACGCCGGCCGGAAGTTCGCGCGGGCCACCGCCCTCGACGATCAGTCGGCCGAGCAAGGCAAGGTTGTTGCGCGCGGCATTGAGGTACAGGTAGATCGGTCCCGCGATGTTCTGCGAAAGCAGCTGATTCTTGTCCCGCGCCTCCCGCCATACGTTGGCGCGGGCGCCTTGGTACAGCCATGCGGTCATGAGGGCGACCGGTGTCAGCGACACGACGAAGAACGCCGCGACCAGGATCGAGCGGAACGACGGGCGTAGCTTCATGACTCCCGCGTCCTCGCGGCCGCCGGTGAAGGACGTCGGTAGCTGCGGTTGTCGTCGCGCGTGCGCGACCGTCCCATCCCCCCTGCCCGCGCGTCCGTCACCGGCGCGTCGCGGTACGCGTGCGCGGCGGCCGCCGCCGCGGCGCACACCAATGGGGAGGGTTCGTGGATGGCATAGCCCTGGCCGTAGTCGATCCCGATGTCGGCGAGCGCCTGGCGTATGGCCGCGCTCTCCACGAATTCGGCGATGGTCGCGATGCCCATGCTCGCGGCGATATCGCGAACGGACGCGACGATGGCGCGGTCCACCGTGGGGCGCGCGGCGCCGCGGATCAGCGATCCATCGATCTTCAGGAAGTCCACGGGCAATGCCTTCAGATAGGCGAACGACGACATGCCGCTTCCGAAATCGTCGAGGGCGAACCGGCAGCCGAGTTCGCGCAGTTGCCGCACGACCCGCGTGGCGCGTTTGATGTTGCGTACCGCGACCGTCTCCGTGATCTCGAAGCACAATCGCGCCGGGTCGACGCCGTGGCGCTCGATGCGGCGCTTGAGAAATCCGGGGAAGCTGCGGTCGTTGATGCTGGCGCCCGAGAGGTTCACGAAGCATAGGTCGGGAACCGGTGTCGCTGTGGTACCGGGAGCGAGCGCGCGCAGCACCCGCTCGACCACCCAGCGGTCGACCGCCGGCATGAGGTTGTAGCGCTCGGCGGCCGGGAGGAAGCTTTGCGGACGTACGATGGCGCCGTTGTGCGCGCGCATGCGCAGGAGTATCTCGTGGGCACGCGATTCCGCCCCGCTGGCGTGGACGGAAATGGGTACGATGCGCTGGTGAAACAAGGCGAAGCGCTCCTCCCTAAGCGCGCGCGAGATGCGCTCCACCCAGTGCGCTTCAGTGCGCCGTTGGCGGCAGGGCCCACGGTCGGCGTAGACCTGAATGCGATTGCGCCCTCTGTCTTTGGCGACATAACAGGCCGCGTCGGCGGCGCCGAGGATATCGGGGACGCTGGTCCAGCGTTGCGAAAGGTGTACGACCCCGATGCTGCACCCGAGCGCGAAGCTCGCCCCGTCCCAGCGAAACGCGCTGCGCCCGAGCGCTTGCAGGATGCTGCGGGCCGTGCGCACGGTGGCGTCCGCGTCGCTGTCCTCGAGGAGAACCGCAAACTCGTCTCCGCCGAGACGGCCGAGCATGGCCGTATCGGGGCACGAACGGCGCAGAACCGTCGCAGCCTCGCGCAGCAGGGTATCTCCGGCGATGTGACCGCAGGTCTCGTTGACGATCTTGAGCTGGTCGAGGTCCACGTAGAGCAGCCCATACGGGACCCGGGCGACACCGCCTTCGTCGATCAGGCGCTGCAGACAGCGCCAGAACTCCCCCCGGTTCGGAAGACCAGTGAGATCGTCCGTGCGCGCGCGACGTTCGAGTTCGCTGGACAGCTCCCGCTGACGCCCGATGTCGCGCACCAGCCCGATCACCATGGAGCCGACCTCGAGCGCTACGCGGCTCATGTTGATCTCGACCCAGCGCTCGGCACCGGAAGGCGGGGCCAGCCGGCACTCCAGCCGTGCCGGTCGCCCGCCCAGCGTCTGCTCGAAGCAGTGCCTGAAGTGGTCGCGATCATCCGCATCCGGGAGGAAATCGGTGAGCGGGATGCGGCCGCAGTGCTCGGTCAATACGGTTTCCGGGGTGGCGAGCCAATCTTCCAGGCGCCGGTTGGCGACATGGAACTTCATCTCGTCGCATACGACGAAGATGCCGTCGTTGGCGCTGTCGATGTAAGCCCGCAGGAGCTGGAGATTGAGGTCGTCGTCAGGGGCGTCCATCGCGTTCCCGGCCGGGGGTCGCGACCCGGCCGCGATCGACCTGGGCCCCGCATCCCGCCGCCTCGAGTTGAAAGTGCGGTTGTCCGGGTCATTCCCAACCCGCGCGGCCGCCGCGCCGCGTGCAGACGGGGGCGCCGGGGCGTCCCGGCGCTACAGGCGCAGATTCCCGTGGGCTGGTTATCGGCCGCTGCGCGGAGGGCTTTAGCCCGATCTCGCGCCGGGCGGGTCGGCGCCCGCCGCAACGCAATACCGCAGGGAAACGCTGGGAGCCTGTCGGATCCGTAAGTAACGGGCGGGACTACCGGGCGGCGCCGTCAGCTCTCCCCGGACCGTTGCTGTTCCGGCGTCAGGCGGGGGGACAGGTATTCGTCGGCCTCGTCGGCGTCGACGGGGCGTCCGGCCGCGTCGACCAGGGGCTGCTCGTAGTCGTTCCAGCCGCGCAGGCCCGTCTTGAGCGAGGTGACCTGGCGGTAGCCGAGGATCTGGAGCGTGTGTGCCGCCAGCACGCTGCGCAGGCCGGAGCGGCAGATCACGACGATTTCGCGCTCGCGGGCGGCGGCCAGCTCGGGGACGGTGTCCTCGTAACCGTATTCGCACGCGACCTCGAGGATGCCGCGCGGAACGTTGAGCGATCCGGCGATGCGCATGCGCGCGAACTCGTAGGGTTCGCGCACGTCGAGGAGCATCGGGCTGCCGCCCTCCTCGAACCACTCGCTCAGGTCCCAGGGCAGGATCTCCTTCACCTCCGCCCGGCAGTCCTCCACCAATTCGCTGAAACGCTTCATCCGGCTTCGGCCCCGCTCAGCCCTTGCGACCTGCGCGAAGCATTGTAGCCGCCGCCGGCGCGCATCGGAACCGGCCCCGCAACCGTTGCGGCGAACCGGGGCCGCTCACGCCGCCCCTCCCGCGGGGCGCCCTTCGAGGAGATCCTGAAACTGGGCCGGGATCTCGCCGCCCTCGACGAGGTTGGCGAGCAGGCGGCTGCCGACCGCCGCCGGGGCGAAGACCAAGTCGGCGCGGGCGAGCTTCAGGCGCCGGATCGAGCGCGCCGAACCGGCCACCGCGAGCACGCGAACCTCGGGCTTGATGTCCTTCGCGGCCAGCGAGATGAATGCGTTCTCGCTGTCGTCGTCGCAGGCGGCTATGACCAGCCGGGCGTCGGCGATCCCCGCCTGCTGGAGGACCGGATCCTCGCTGGAGTCGCCCTGGACGACCGGACGCTCGGGCAGCGGCGCCTCCTCTCCCGGGGCCACCACCTGCACGAAGTCGATGCCGCGTGCCGCCAGCTCGCGCGCCGTGTTGCGGGCGATCGATCCTTCACCGACCAGGATGACGTGATTCTTCAGTTTCATCTTGCGTTCCTCCGGGGTGAAGATCCGCGCCAGTTCGCCGGAGATCGCCGGACCCAGGGTCGAGACGACGGCGGTGGCGAAGATGCTCAGCCCGATCACCAGCAGCGAGACGACGAACATCCGCGCCTCCGTGGTCGCCGGGACGATATCGCCGTAGCCCACGGTCGACAGCGTGACGACCGTGAAATAGAAGGCGTCGGAGAGCGCGTGGATCGGCGGGTGGAAGTCGCCGCCGAGGAGCAGCGCACCGAAACTGCCGTAGGCGAACACGCTGATCACGCTGATCAAGGTCATCAGCAGGCTGCCGAGGGCCGTATGCCGCCGGAAATGATGGCGCAACACGATCAGCGCGAGCAGCCACAGCGCCGGCAACGCGATCGCCACCGTCCCCTGGGCACGAAACGCGTTGACGGCCGCGGTGATCGCCACCAGGAGCACGGCGAACGCCCAGGCGGCCCGCAGGCGCCACAACAGACCGATGCCGACCAGTACCAAGCCGCCGCCGAGTATGACTTCGGTCGTGTTGCCCAGGGCCGCGAGCGGGCTGGCGACGCTCGCCAGCGCCTGTATCTCCCCGGGGAGCGGGAGCGGGTGCCGCAGTCCGTGCAGGAGATTGACCAGACCGCTTGCGGCCAGCGCTGCGGCCAGTGGAACCTGCGGCCAGAGCGCGCGCAGGCCCGACCACAGCCGCCGGCTCATGGTCCGTGCATCTTCGACCGGCTCCGAGTCTGCGCCACTCATGCGGGTCTGGATTTCCGCACCGTCCTCATGGGTTGGCGGTAGCACGACGCCACGGGGTCCGGGCCCTTCCCAACGCCCGTGCGTCGGGGGATCATACTGACTTGCGCGCGACGGCGCGACTCGCGGATACCGGACGCACTCCAGGGAGCGGCGCGTGAGAGAGAAGCATCGGCCGGGACCGTTGCGGGTCGGCTGCGTTTTCGCCGCGCTTCTCGTGCCGTGCGCGCCGATCTCGGCGCCCGCCGCGGGGGCCGCGGCGGCGCAGGACCTGGGCCTTTATCGCGAGGCGCGCGCGCGCCTCGCGGCCGGCGATCTGCCGGGCTTCGAGCGGCTCGAGGGCCGGCTGCGGGGCTTTCCGCTGTATCCCTATCTGCAGTATGCCGCGCTGCGCCGGGACCTGAAGACTGCGGCGCCCGCCGAAGTTCGATCGTTCCTGCAAAGCTATCCGAACCTGCCGATCACGCCGCGCCTGCGGGCGGCGTGGTTGCGCGAACTGGGGCGAGGCGGCGATTGGAAGGCGTTTCTCGCCTTCGATCCCGGAACCGGGGGCGGGGCGAGCGTGCGCTGTTACCGGGTGCAGGCGCTGGCCGCGGCCGGTCGTGCGGCGGCGGCGCGCAGCCGTGCGCGGCGCCTATGGCTCGTGGGCTATCGCCAGCCTCCCGCGTGCAACGCCGCCTTCGCGCTGTTGGGCGCCGACGGGGGACCGTCCGCCGCGCTGGTCGCACGTCGCATCGTTCTGGCGCTGGAGGCGGGGAACCTTGCGTTCGCACGCGAACTGGCGGATCGCCTCCCGCCGCCGGGCCGGACCGTGGCGCGCGCGCGAATTGCGCTCTATCGCGATCCCGGTCTCGCGCTGCGCCGGGCGCCTTCGGCCTTCGGTGCGCGCGCGGGTGCGCAGCGGGTGCTGGTCGCCGCCTTCCTACGGGCCGCGGCCCGCGATCCGGCGGCGGCCCACGCGCAGTGGTCCCGCGTCCGCGCCCGCTGGAAACCGGACGCGGCCGTGCGCGCCCGGGTGGCGGGGGCGATCGCCCTGCAGGCCGCCTACCACGCCCTGCCTCAGGCCGAGCACTGGCTGGCGGCGCTCGCACCGGCCGCCCGCAACGACGTCATCCGCGCGTGGCGCGTGCGCAACGCCCTTCGCGCCGGCCGCTGGCCGACCGTCCTCGCGGCGGTCCGGGCGATGCCGGCCGCTCAGCGCACCCAACCGGTGTGGTTGTATTGGGAGGCGCGCGCGCTGGCGGCGACGGGGCACGCCGGCGCGGCCGATCGGCGCTTCCGCCGCGCCGCCGCCCACTTCAGCTACTACGGCTTCCTCGCCGCCGATGCCGCGGGCGTCCCCTACTACTGGGGCGACGCGATCCCGGCGCCGGACCCGGCGTTGCAGTCGAAGGTGCGCGCACGGGGCGGCACCGTACGGGCGCTGCTCCTTGAACGCGCCGGCCAGTACCGGGATGCGGAGGAGGAGTGGCGCGCGTTGCTGCAACGACTCGATCCGCGCGCGCGGCTCGCGGCCGCCCGCGTCGCCCGCGGCGCGAAATGGCCCTGGGGCGCCCTGCACGCCGCCGTCGCGGCCGGGGTCGACAACGCCTCGACCCTGCTGTTTCCGGCCGGCTACCGCGCGGCGGTCGAACGCGGGGCGCGCGCCGCCGGGCTGCCGGCGGCATGGGTCCTGGCGACGATTCGCCGCGAGAGCGGCTTCAAGCCGGGCGTGTGCTCCGACGCCGGTGCCTGCGGCCTGATGCAACTGATGCCAGGGACCGCGCGCTGGCTGCAACGGCGCGCGGGCGCGGACCGCACGGCGGCCGGGCGGCTGGCCGAGCCGGCACGCAACGTCGAACTCGGCAGCGCCTACCTGCATTACCTGGACACGCGCTTCGGCAGCCTGGTCATCGGCAGTGCGGCCTATAACGCCGGCCCCGCGCGCGTGGCGCAGTGGCTCGACGGCGATCCCCCGGCGGGCGGCGCGCGCTGGATCGAGACCCTGCCCTACGGGGAGACCCGCGACTATCTGCAGGCGATTCTGTTCAACGCCGTGGTCTACGAGCTGCGGCTCACGGGTCGCGCGACCCGGATCCAGGCGCTGCTGCGCGAGAACCGCTACGCCGCCGCCGCGGTCGGATCGGCGGCGCACGATCGATCCGCCGATTGATCGGTCGGCGGGTCCCTTTGCAGCGCCGGACAGGAGGCAGTGTGATCCGCGGCCTGGGTGGCGCCGGCGAACCCGAGCAGATCGCGGAACAGGCGCGGGTAGTGCTCGCGGACCGAGCCCGCGATGCGTACGCAACAGCGCTCCGGACACACCCGGCACTCGACGATCTGCGGCCGGCAGTCGCGCTCGCTGCGCGCGTGCGCCCCGGCGATGTCGACGAGGCGCTGGGCCCACTCCTCGGCCGGAAGCGGATCCGATTCCGCGCAACGACGTGTGAAGATCAGGACGGGTGCTTGCGCGCGGCCGGCGCGACCGCGACCGTCCTTCCCCGATCCCTTGCCGGTTCCCGTATTCAGTGAACGTACCGTCATCGCCGTTCTCCGCGGGGCGGCCCCGGCCGCGACCGCGGCGGGTGCCGGCGCCGGTTGCGGACGCCGGACGGTGAGTCACCCCGTTTGCCTACGCCGACACCGTTAGCATCAGGCGTGCCAACCCGTATCCCGCGGCACGATACCTGGGAATTCAGGGCCTTATGAAATTTTGTAGTCGGAGCAACGGCGTCCGCGGCGCCCCCCAACGGAACAAGCCCCCGCTCCGCGAATCAAACCGGTGCAGGTAGCGACCCGTTCCGCGGCGTCGCCCATGTCGCAAGAGCGCGCGAAGGGGCGAAGCGTGCGGGCGGCCGGCGGGGCCGGGCGTCGCCTGTGGACGGAGGCGCACGGGTGAGCGCTCGAAGAACGAACCGGGCGCACACGGGGGCCCCACGCAAGGTGGGCTTCGCCTCCCGGGAGCGATTCGCCGCCCACCCGACCGTATAGTACACTGAGGCTCCGCGATACCGGCCCGATCGCACCCAGTCACCGCACCCTTCCCGCATATGTCCTTACGACGTTGGCTCGGACGCACGCTGATCGCCCTGACGGCCGTCGGGGTGCTGGCCGCGGCGGCGGCGGCCATTTGGGTCTACCGCGTGGTGCTGCCCGGTCTGCCGACCGCGGCCGAGATCCGCGACATGCACATGCAGGAGCCGCTGCGCGTGTACGCGGCCGGTGGCGAGTTGATCGCGGAGTACGGCACCAAGCAGCGTATTCCCGTCCCCTACGAACGCATTCCCAAGCGGGTGCGGGACGCCTTTCTCGCCGCCGAGGACGCCAACTTCTTCCACGAGCCCGGGGTCTCGTGGAAGGGCCTGATCCGCGCCGCCATTCATCTGGCCCTGACCGGGCGCCGCGATCAGGGCGGAAGCACCATCACCATGCAGGTCGCGCGCAATTTCTTCCTGACCAAGCGCAAGACCTACGCGCGCAAGGCGCGCGAGATCCTGGTGGCGTTGCGGATCAACCGCCTGCTGACCAAACAGCAGATCCTGGACCTCTATCTGAACAAGATCTACCTCGGGCAGGGGGCTTATGGGATCCAGGCGGCCGCGCGCGTCTATTACGGCACCGATATCACGCAGCTCACCCTGCCCCAGATCGCCATGATCGCCGGTCTGCCGCAGGCGCCCTCGGCGATCAACCCGATCGCCGATCCGAAGGCCGCCTTCGCCCGCCGTGCCTACGTCCTGCGACGCATGCGGGATCTCGGCTACATCACCGATGCCCAATACCGGTCCGCCGTGGACGCCCCCCTCACCGCGACCGTGCATTCCTTCTCCCCCCAGGTCGCCGCACCCTATGTCGGGGCGATGGTCCGTGACGCGGCCTATCAGCGCTTCGGCGCCGCAGCGCTGACCGACGGCTACAAGATCTACACGACGATCGATGCGCGCATGCAGGCCGAGGCGAACCACGCGCTGCGATGGGACCTGCTGCGTTACTCGTTCGAGCACGGCTATCGCGGCCCGGAGGCGCACCTCGACGGGGCCTTGACGCCGGCGACGATGGACCCCGAGCTCAAGAAGCTGCAGACGATCGCCGGGCTGATCCCCGGCGTGGTGGTCGCGGTGGGCGCCAGGGACGCGCAGGTCTATCTCGGCGGGGGTCGGCGCGTGACCGTCGACTGGAAGGGCCTGTCATGGGCGCGCCCGTACATCGATCCCGACCATACCGGGCCGGAGCCGACGAGCGCGGGCCAGATCCTCAAGCCCGGCGACGTCGTGCGCGTCGAGCGGATCGGAAAGAAGGGCTGGCGCCTCGCACAGATTCCCAAGGTGCAGGGCGCGCTCGTCGCCCTCGCGCCCCGGGACGGGGCGATCCGTGCCCTGGTCGGCGGCTTCTCGTTCCGCCTGAGCAAGTTCAACCGCGTCACGCAGGCCTATCGCCAGCCGGGGTCTAGCTTCAAGCCGTTCGTGTACTCCGCGGCGCTCGCCAAGGGCTTCACGCTCGCCACGCTCATCAACGACGCGCCGGTTGTGCTTCCCGCGGGCGAAGGATTCGATTGGCGTCCGGAAGACTACGAGAAGACCTTTCGCGGACCGGTGCTGCTGCAGACCGGTCTGGCCGAGTCGTTGAATCTCGTCTCCATCCGCCTGCTGCAGGACATCGGGGTGGACTACGCGCGGCAGTATGCGGCGCGTTTCGGCTTCGACCCCCAGCGCATCCCCGACAACCTGACCCTGGTCCTCGGGAGCGGGAGCATCACGCCGCTGGAGTCGGCGCGCGCCTACAGCGTCTTCGCCAACGGCGGATTCCGCATCAAGCCGTGGTTCATCGACCGCATCGTCGACCAGCAGGGCAACGTCGTATTCCAGGCTCAACCCGAGGTTGCGTGTCCGGAGTGCCCGGTTTCGACGCAGCCGCCGTCCCCTGCGAGCGCCGCCGACGCCGCGCAGCCCGATCCGGCATCCGTGTCCACATCCACATCCCCTTCCCAGGTCGCATCGACGCCGGCGTCGCTGCCGGAGCCGGCACCGGCGGGACCGATGCCGGCGCCGCGGGCGATCAGCCCGCAGAACGACTACCTGATGGTGCAGATGCTCCACCAGGTCATCCTCCACGGGACGGGCCGTGCGGCGCGGGCGCTGGGACGCAGCGACCTCGCGGGCAAGACCGGGACCACGAACCGCCAACGCGACGCATGGTTCGCGGGCTTCAACCCGTCGCTGGTGACGGTGGCGTGGGTGGGCTTCGATCACCTGACCCCGCTCGGTCGCGCCGAGACCGGTGCCCGGGCGGCGCTGCCGATGTGGATGGCGTTCATGCGCGCCGCATTGAAGGGGACGCCGGAGCGGTTCCTCCCGCGCCCGCCGGGCCTGGTCACGGTCCGCATCGATCCGCAGACGGGGAAGCCCGCAGGGATCGACGACCCCGGCGCCGTGTTCATCACCTTCCGCGCGCGCTACGCGCCGACGGTGCAGGGGCAGGGCGGCGCGCCGCCGCCGGCCGTCCCCCATCTCTTTTGAGGGACGCCGCGCCGCGCTCTGCGGATTCAGCGGGGCAGGGTCCGTCCCAGACCGTACCCGTCCCACATCCGCCGCGCCCGTCCAGGCGGCGTCGCGGACCTAGCTGCGGCGCTCACTTGCTCAGCGCAAACGGGGCTCCTCGCAGGGCCCGCACCTTGTTCGAACGCCCGACCTGCGATCTTGAGACGGGATCCATTATGATGCGCACGGGAACTGCGGACACCCGCAGCCCGGATGCAGCGAAGCGGAATCCGGGAGCGGGGCGGCGCGTTCTGCGGGAGACGGCCCGCCGGACCTTCGCTTCGGCCTCGGGACGGCCGTCGAGCATTGACGCAAGTCTCGACAATGGTCGGAGGTGCCCCGGGCGGGACCGCCCGGCCGCGGACGACCCGGGAGCAGGTCCACGATGATTGCGGCCGACGCGGCATTGGAGCGCCTGCGCGAAGGCAATGCGCGCTTCACCACCGAACTGGGGCGCGGCGGCGTGGGCCGCGTTCGCGGGGGTCCGCTTCCGACCGTACAGGAGCCGTTCGCGATCGTGCTGGGGTGCTCGGATTCGCGGGTGCCCGCCGAGATCGTCTTCGACCAGGGCCTGGGCGATCTGTTCGTGATCCGGGTCGCGGGGAATGTGGTCGCGCCCTCGCAGGTGGGCAGCGTCGAATTCGCCGCCGAACGCTACCACACCCGCCTGGTCGTGGTCCTGGGCCACTCGACCTGCGGCGCGATCCTCGCCGCGCTCGAGGAACTCGATCGCCCCTCGCAGCAGCGCTCGCCGAACCTGCGCTCCATCGTCGACCGCGTGCGCCCCTCGGTCGAGGGGCTGCTGCACACGGAACTGCGACACGACCGCACTGCGTTGATTCACGAGGCCGTGCGCGCCAACGTCCGCGCCTCCGTCGACCATCTGCGCCACGGCTCCGAAATCCTGGAGCGCCTCATCCAGACCGACGGCCTGAAGGTCGTCGGCGCCGAATACTCCCTCGAAACCGGCCACGTCGACTTCTTCGACCCCTAACCCCTCAATCACTTACCCCACCGGGTCGGTGACAAATGATTCTCATTTACCACGGACCTCGGGGCTGACAGCCCCGCTGCCGCGCGAGTCCGGGACCCGGCCTCGGCCTCGGCAAGCCACCGCGTGGGTGTCAGGAAGGCAGCGCCGGAATCCCGGGCCGACAGGAGGGCCCGACTCGACCGTCTCCGACCGCCGCTTCGCAGCCGCCTATGGCGTCGGCTTCCCGGTGCTTGCAGGCGGTTCGGATGAGTCGGCGGGCCACAGACGCAACAGTTCCCGGCTGGCGGTCGACGTATATCCGGCCTGTTCGAAATGCGCGTCGAGGAAGCCGAGTGCCTGCTCGATCACCATCTCCACCCGCGCCGGTTCCCATCCGAGGACGGTGGCGATGTCCTTCGACGCCAACTGTTCCCATTCGGACAACAGCAGTGCTCGACGCCAGAGCGTCGGCAGCTCTCCGAGGCGGGCGATCAGGAAGCTGCGCTGATCCGCCTCCACGACCGCTTCCGGCTGCAGGGCGTTCTCGTCGGACAACACGTCTTCGAGATGTAGGACCTCGTCGGGCTGGTAGAATTCGTAGATGTCCTCCTGCACCATCGACTCGGCGGTATCCTCCGCATCTTCGGGCGGAAGAGCTTCCAGGGACAGGCTCTCGGCGTTGCGCCTACCGATATCGACCTCGCGGTCCAGGGCCTCGAACGCCGCTCGCAGCAACTGGTGCAGCGTTTCGTCCGCCGTCATGCCCGGACGCCATACGGCCGTTACCACGGCCACCGCCTCGTCGACCACGTCCTGGGTCGTGGGATAGTCCACCGGCAACTGCCCGCTCTGGCGCAGATAGGTCAGCTCACGGTGTACGACCCGCTCCAGGCGTGCCAGCAGAGGCTCGATACCCGCGCGGCTCTGCGCGCTCTGGTCCGCCGGCAACGCGGCGATGCGCGCCTTGAGTTCGCGCAGACGTGCGCGGCGAGTCTTGCGACGGTACTCGGCCTGATGACGCAGGCGATCCCGGTGTGCCTGCGCCTGACGCAGCAGGCGCTCCTCGGCCTGTTCTACCGCTGCGCGAACGTCGGTGTCCTCGCCCACCGCCACGAGGTGTTTCTTGTGCGGCACCTGAATGCGCAGGCTCACGCTGAATCTCGCGTGTCCCTTCGTGTGGCGCTTGACGCGCGCGATCAGCCGCTCCGAACCATTCGGCACGAGCGGCGCCAAGTGGCGCTCGGCCCACTGCTCGATCCACTCGCGAATGCCGGCCTCGGAGCCGTGCACGAAACCCTCGAATGCGGCTGTCACCTTCATCGTCTCCAACTCCCCCGCGGGCGCCGGGCCGTCGGGCCGGCGCTCCACGGTCGCTGAACGTCCGGGCGAGGTTGCCCGATCCGCGGCGTGCGCTTCTTCGCCGCCTGCAGACGGCCACCCGCCCGATGGTGGGGGCCGTTACCGCAAATCCGCTCGGCGGCGTCCGGTCCGCAAGCCGATCTGCCACCGCACGCGGGCACAGAAGCGGCCCGCACCACCATGGTGGTCACTTGACCGCGATCGAGAGCCGGCGGCGCTGTGCGTGGGCAACCTTGGGCAACTCGACGCGGAGCACACCGTGCCGATAGCGCGCCTTGGCGGCATCGGCCTGGACCTCAACCGGTAGCGGTATGGCGCGTTCGAATGCGCCATAGGCGCACTCCGTGATGTGATAGCGCCCCTCTGTGCGCTCGCGCTCGAGCCGCTTCTCGCCGCGCACGATCAGGTGGCCGTCCACGACCTGAAGGTCGAAATCGGACTTGTCCAGACCCGGCGCTTCGATCCGGACCACGACCTCGGCGTCGCCGTCGTATACCTCGGCGGCCAGTACGCCCCATCCCGAGTTGCGAATCGAGAGCTCGCGCGCGGCGTCCTCATCGGATTTTCTTTTCCCCGGCGTGAACCGCGTGATGGCGTCGGCGGCGCGGCGGTACAGCCGCTGCCAGCCATCGAGGAGACTGTCCCAGGCCTCACTCAGGCCCGTGCGCAGTTGGTAGAGAGTCGCCATGGGCATCCCTCCCTTCAGCCACATCAGTCGTTTCGCTGATGGCTAATTGGGGGTCCGGGCGACGGCTTTCAAGTTCCGGCAGGGTGCGTGGGGCGCGCCGTTCATAGGCCCGTAGGCGCCGAATCCCGGGCCGGGCGCGCCTCTTGAAGATTCGCGGCCGTTCGCCGCGTCAGTTCAGCGGGGCCATCCCTCCGGGCCGGCGGGGCCCCCGGGTTCGCCGATCGTTTGGGCCGTATCCGCCTTCAGTGTCTCCAGAAACTCGCGGCGATGATCCTCGCGCTCGCGGAGCAGCCAGTACACTACACCCAGCGCAAGTGCGGCGAACCCGAGCGCAGCCAGGTGCGCCGCCTCGATCGCGCCGATGTCCATGACGATGAACTTCCGCGCCAGGGCCAGCAGGGCGATGAGGATCACCGTGCGGACCTTGATGACATGCTCCTGCCGCTCCAACACCCGGAGCACGGAGTGGTTGAATTCCATCGCGATCAGAAGCGTGAGGATCATGCCGAAGACGGTCTGGAATACGCGGGGATCGAGTGGATCCGGCGCACCGAGGACCAACAGGGAGAACACCTCCCGCGCCAGATCCCACAGCCCGATCACGACGATTACGCCGATCACCGTACTCAGGGCAAGCGAGACGACTTGCTCGAAACGTTCGTAGAACGTCATCACGCCCCAGAAGCGGTAGGTATCGCTCAGCGGCCTCTGTTTGCGATCCTTGATGTTCAGTGTCATGGCATGCGTATCGAGATGAAATGGCGAAACGCTTGGATCATGTCCCGGCGCGAGTGTTCCAACCTGCGAGCCGATGCCCCGGAGTCAGAACCGCCGCGCCGTTTACGTGGGCACCGCGCCGGTCGCCCGGATGTCGACCGACGTATGTTAGCGCCCGCGACGGTCGCGGCAACGCCCCCGCCGACGGGACCGGGAGCCCTGCCGTCGGCTGGGGTCGTGTCCGCCTGCACCGCGAGCGCCCCTTCCGGGGTGGGGTAAATGAGAATCATTTGCCACCGACCCGGAGAGGCGGACCCGGAGAGGCGCTTGCTGGAGAGGCAAGGCCTGCTGGAACGGGATGCGCAGAACAGCTATCTGGCCGGGGATGCGGTGGACGACGACCCCCTGAGTCAGCTGCTCGGGTCCTCCATCACCTACCGCATTGCCGTGGGTCCGCAGGCAGGGCGCAAGGTGTTCACGCTGCAAACCCTGCCGGCTTGTGATCCAGACGATCAACTGGGCGAACCGGTCGGCAAAGTGGCCGGGTTTTCGCTGCACGCCGGTGTGGCGGCCAAGGCCCATGAGCGCAAGAAGCTCGAACGGCTGTGCCGCTACATCAGCCGCCCGGCGGTGTCCGAGAAGCGTCTGTCGCTAACCCCGAACGGCAACGTGCGTTATCAGCTGAAAACGCCGTACCGAGACGGGACCACCCATGTCATCTTCGAGCCGCTGGACTTCATCGCCCGGCTGGCGGCCCTGGTGCCCAAACCGAGGGTCAATCTCATCCGGTTCCATGGCGTGTTCGCGCCCAATAGCCAACACCGGGCGTTGGTGACACCGGCCAAGCGGGGCAAGGGCAACAACACCAACGCAACCGATGACCCGCAAACACCCGCCGAGCGCCACGCGTCCATGAGTTGGGCGCAGCGATTGAAGCGCGTCTTTAATATAGACATCCAGACCTGCCGGGCGTGCGGGGGTGCGGTCAAGGGGATTGCCTGCATCGAAGACCCGTTGGTGATCAAGCAGATACTCGCTCACCTGCAGCACAAAGCCGAAGCGGGCGAGCCCCGGGCGTTACCCGAAAGCCGGGCGCCACCTGCTGGGCTGGCGCAAGGGCTCTTTGACTGACGCGCCCAAAAGCCCATGGATCAGTTCGGCTGCTGCGCTCATACCGTCCCGGCAAGGTTTCGTTGTGTCGGATGGCGGAAATGGAGGCGGCTGTGAGGCGGTGCGGTCGGTTTTGTTGCGCACTTCACTCCATATCAGTCGGATTCTGAGGGTGTCGCACGACTCCCAGGTGGTTCGACGGCAATCGGCTGTTGCTGGACCAGGGTGAAAAGGGCGTCTATTCTTCCTATACTCGTGGAGTGCTGCGACAGCTATTATGGGGTGACGCTGACTCAAAGCCAGTTTGAGAGATTCATCGCCGAACTGCACGAATTGGCCGGGACAGCCGCTTCCAAAGCGAACTAGGACGCAAGCTATACGCGAGGGATCGACGCCGCGAGTCTGCGGGGTTCGGTTCACGAGAGCCCGGTCCTGCGCAGCAGGGCGCGCCCGAAAACACTGTCAGTATTTGGTATCAACGAGAAAACCGGTGCGACCGGAACACTCATGCCCGCCCGGTGCCTTGTGCTTATTCAGCTTGCCGTCCATCGTCTTGCGATTGAACTTCTTACCGCACATGCCGCACTGATAGACGTAGGTCGGTCTCTGACCGAACGATGAAGCCGCGCGCCTTGCAGGGCGCCGTGCCGATGCCCGCATCGCCCCGAAGCCACCGCCTGTGCTTGCACCCGAAGAGGAGCGCTCCGTCGGCGGAATCGAGACCGGCCCGCTTGGCGTCAACTCGACGGCATAGCGCGGCGTGAAGCTGCGGTTTGTCGTGCGCGCGCCCCGTATCCGGTCAACGCGATAGCTGCGGTGCTGGTCGCGATCGAGATTCCAGGCATGTAAAATGATGTTGCCCTCCTGCGTACGGCGCAGCGAATAGGGTTCGATAATGCGCGTACTCCGGCGCCCGTTCTGATCGGTGTAGTCAAGCTCGACACAAAGCCGGTTCGCCGCGGCGAAACGGATCACTTCAAGTTCGGACTGTACCCGCCCGCTGACCGGCAGCCGTAGCGTGCGCTCGCGGATGACGGTCTCGCCAGCGGCCATCGTATAAGCCGCCGGAATCGCCGCCACTGCCGCCCCGCCAAGCCATGCAAAAAATTCAGGCAAGGCATCCCAGAAGGACGCAACCGGCGGTAGGCCGGGAAGCTGGTGCGCGAGCATGTTTGCCCACGAGCCCTCAAGGTCGGCCTTGTGTCCGTCGAGGTCGCCCGCTTGCGGTACGGCGATGCCCTTGAATTCGCATTTCTGGCGCAGGGCATCGAGCAGCACCGCCGGCGATGGACGTGCTTCCTCGTTACGGTAGAGGTTGATCACGTCATAGAGATCACGCGGCCTGGTCCGCTCGGCCAGCGCGCGCACCTTCTCGGCGAACGCTTCCTCATAGGCATAGGACAGCACTTCGATGCCCCCATCCGGCGCATCGCTGTAGGGATGGAAGATCGGCATGCGAACCGGCGCAAGCACGAGGCGTTCGTCAGTAGTCAGATCGAGCTTTATCCGCGGCAAACCGCCCGAGCTCGGCGAGACCGGCCCGCGATAGCTGAGTTTGCCCTGACAACTCGGATTGCCACGCGGATTTTCAAAGATATCGAAGTCCTGAGAGTCTGCCGGGAACTCAATACCGCTGTGCTCGTAAATCCACTCGCCGATTTCTGCGAAGACGCGTTTGAGGAAGGTTTCATCGAGATGCGCCCCGTCCTGCAGCGTGAAGTCCAGATCCTCGGAAAACCGATACGTCTCGAAATAGCATTTCTTCAGACAGGTGCCGCCTTTGAACACCCAGCTATCGGCAAGCTCGGGATGCGCGAAGATACCGGCAAGCGCCCAGCCCAGCGCATAGTCCTTCTCGACCACATGCGGGTTGAGGCGAACCGCCGAGGCAGTCCCGAGAACTTCGGCCTTACCGATCATGGGAACCGCCTTTCAGCCAACTTGGCGGCACCCGCAACCGCCAGCGCGTGACAAGCCGGTCGCAGGAAAGCGAAGGATCGAGCTTGGCATGCCCTTTAGTCAGACGAGACCTCGCCGCCTCGACTAGCACCTGCCCTTCAGGATGCCGTTCTGCCAGAAAACCGAGCCGCTTGAAGATCGCGCCGTTGCCGTGACGCACGGCATACTCCACCAACTTCTCCGGATCACGGTCGCTGCGCTTGAGATACTGCGCGAAGCAATCATCTACATGCTGGATGCCGCCGCCCACCGCGGGATCGTCGAGCATATCGACGATCGTGCGATGCACGTCGGACACGGCAATGCGGGTCTGCCCGCGCCAGACCGTCTTCGTACCGAAGATCAGCTCATCGCGGATATGCTTCAGCGTAAAAACAGCGCCCTGGCGCTCGACCGTCTTTTCGCGGACAGGCCGGGCGGTGAAGACGACGATGTCGCGGAATATCTGCTCGGTCAGGTCCCAGTGCTCGGCGGCGGTGCGTCCGCCGATATAGGCAGGTGCAAACAGGACCGGCACAAGTATCCACGGGTCCTGCACGACCTGCTCCGCCGCGAGCAGATCGAGCTGCACCGGCACATAGGCCCCGGTGCCAACCCGCCTGAGCCAGCCCTGATCGGCCCAGCGCGACAGCAGCTTCGCCGCAAGAGCTCGAGTCATATCAAGCACTTGTGTAACATCATCGATGTGCACGACATCGCCCGCCGCCTGGATGACGGCGGCAAGGCGGGCTCTTCCTCGTGGCAGGTCCGAATCGCTCATGGTACATCAGAATATCATAAATTCACGAAAAGCCGGAATTTTTCACACTACAATATACCTAAACGATAGATACAAAGAAATGCTGAAAATTCTCACTTTTCGGGAATTCTGACAGCTATCATATAGCTCAAGAGGCCCGCCTGGACGCCTCACACCAGAAATGAACGGGCCCATGCCGCGCGCTCACGCAAATAATCGCGGTGTCCTTCAAGCAGGGCGGCCTCATCACCGTCTGGCCGAAACCCCACGGCACCGGGGTTCGGTTTATGAGAGTCCGGTCCGGCGCTTACGCCGGACGCGCCCAACCCGAAAGGCCAACCCGCGATGTCGTTGGACCGGACTCAGGTATCCAGCGGCGAGAAATCGAGGTCTTGTGTGAAAGTCTCCATCGGCGTGTCGGTCGCCTGACAGAACCGGACAAGGTCCAACCAAAGAGGCCATCCGCCTTCAAGATTCCGTATGCGTATAGCCGGTTCCAAGCTCAAACCGGAATCGATCTCGTCAAGATCGCCCAGGCCATAGAATTCGAGCTGCGTCAGCTTTTCGCGGATTGAGACGCTCAACGGGGACAGATTTATTTGAGAGTCAAATAAATCTGTCAGGACCGGGCACGCCGGAGGCGCGAACGGAAAGGTGCAACGGCCCCGCGCGGGATGCGACACGAATCCGTCACGCCAAACCGCTGCGCGCGGACCGGTCCCCGGCGGAAGATCTCGCGAAACGGCCGTAAAATCCGTTGGATAGGTTGGTGGCTACGGGTGGACTTGAACCACCGACCTCAGCATTATGAGAGTGAAAACAGTAACTTACGAGTAATCCGATCAAACAGTTACACGCTCCTGCCCCGCGCAAACACGACAGGAGCCGACCGAAAATGACCCCGGATGACGTCGATTGGTCACGTTTCCGTCACGCAATCCTTGGGGTTCCACGTCGAGCCGACCCCCGTCGCGGCGCCGTAGGCCATCGCGAAAAGCCGCGAATCTATGGAGCGGCTACAGGTGCCGTGAGGGAAGTGGTCGCCGGAAATCTATTTTGACTGTTTTCCGATTTCACCCGCCCCCATATTTACCAAATCGACGAAATCGGCGCCGGCAGCACTCTGAACAACGAACCGTTGCCGCTTCAACGCATCCAAGATTTCGGGTAGCCGAATGATCCTGATGCCGTAGCGTTCGATGAGGGCTATTTCTTCTTGCGATTTGACATTGTTTATAACCAATTCAGAAGACCATGTTGCCGGCGCGAGGGACTTGATGAGTTGGACTTTTCGAGGTTTTTTGTATTTCTTTTCGACCCACTCCTTTACCCCAACTTCCAACTCCTCCTTTGTCCTTTTCGCGCTGTTTGCGGCCCTTCCTTTCTTCTGCGCTTCCTTCGGAACCCTTGAAATGTAACTGACGGGCCGCATAGATGCCTGAACTTCCAGATGGCGATATTCAATTCGGTCAGCAGTAAATCTTGTGGCGAGGATATCAATTTCATCTACACCGATTTTTACACCACGGATCGTGAAATAGCCCTGTCGATTCAGCCACTCTTCGACCAATTCTTCCGCTAGTAGCGCCATGCTTGTGTCCCGATTCTGATGAAAATCTTCCTCTGGCGGGTATCCAGCGACGTCATGATCGCGCGCGTCATTGCGAGAGATTAACCTGAAGGCAGAATACGCAACCGATTCGGTTCGAGCTCGCGTAGGAGGCGAGGACGAAGAACCCAAATAAATCTGTCTCCCTCTCGGAGTACCTCACGCCGCCACCGCCGTGGATTTTACGGTTTCCAAGGAGCGGATCAGCTCGTCGAGTTCCGATTGCGTGAAGAGTGCTTCCGGCCCCGTTGGCGTAAGATCTGTAAAGGGAGATTCGTACAGCCTGCCGGGTTCGATGACTCCGTGTTCGGTTAGGTGGTCCACGATAAGATTGATGAACTCAATCTGATTTGCAGAAAGAGTCCTGCCCTCCAGGAAGCCCGCCATCGCCTCTTTCGCTGCGCCGCGATCCATCCCGACCAGCGACCGCACGAAGAGACCCAGGCCCTGCGATGCCTCGGCAATGCGCCGGAGTTTATCCGGGTCGCCCAGGCCGCTCTCGCTGAGCATGCGCTCCAGCGCGGCCAGATCGTTCCGCGTGAGCGGCTTGTTGGTACGCAGCTTGTGGATGGCGACGTGGTCCAGGTGCTGCCGCAGAAAGGCTCGCGCCTTAGCGCGAAACTTCTCGAAATCGGTTCCCGTCCCGACGCCCGGCAGGTCAACCTCGGACTCCGGCCCCATCACATCCTCGAAATCCGTGTACACCGTTTTCCGCTGGCGCTTGTCCAGCAGATAAACCAGATCGCGCAGCCGCCGGCGCATGTGCTCCAGCATCGCAACGGTGACGTCCTGCCACCACGCCTCGGTCTGGACATCCTGGATCAGTTTCATCTGCGCCTGCACCATCGGAATGGACGACTTCTCCTCCAGAAGCCCGGCGATCTGCACCACGCGTTCCCGGAGTCGGACATAACCTCCTTCCGCGTGCAGCAGAGCCAGTTGCAGTTTCAGGATCAGAAGATCGAAACGTTTCGCCTCCTCCTTCTCCGGGCCGACTTCCGCCGGCAGTCCGGCGACCTCGTTCAACAGGTCGGCCAGGGCCTCAGGAGAGAGCGAGGTCCACGTTTCCGGCTTAGAGAATTTCTCGACAAGGCGGCGATGTGGCCTTACCACAAAGTTGTCGAGATTCATGGCAGCCACTTCCCCTTGCAACATCGCCGCGATCTGGGCGCGCACTTCAGCATCCGTGGTCGGGTGCCCATGGGGCGGCGCCAGTGCTTCGCGCGTCTCATCGTGTTCGGCGTCGACGAGCTTCTTGTCCAACTCCGCGATCAACGCCAGCCGGGCTTTGAACAGCCGCTTGCCGAGCGAATCCGCGATCGCACCTTCGGTCGCCGGTATTTCCTGGCTGAAATACTCCAGATTTCCGCAGTAGTCGAACACGAAGAAACACGTCTTGTCCTGCCCCGGTCCGAACAGGTCCGGACACAGGCGGGTGCCTCGGCCGAGCATCTGCCAGAACTTGGTCTTCGAGCGCACCAGCTTGAAGAAGACCAGGTTGACCACCTCAGGGATGTCGATCCCGGTGTCGAGCATATCCACCGAGATCGCAACGTGCGGGTCCTTCTCCTTATTCGAGAAGTCGGCGATCAGGCTCTGGGCGTATTCGGTCTTGAAAGTGATGACCCGTGCGAACGCGCCTTTGTAGTGCGGGTAGTTGGCGTTGAAGCGCTCGGCAATGAACTCGGCGTGGGCCTGGTTCTTGGCGAAGATAATGGTTTTCCCCAGCCGGTCTCCACCCGCGACCTTGAGGCCGCGCGTCATCAGGTGTTCCAGCACCTTGTCCACCGTGTCCTTGTTGAACAGCCACTTGTTGACCGCTTCGGCCTCGACGCGGTCGGGTGCCTGCCCGTCCTGATCCCACTCCAGGGCGTCCCACTGGTCCTTTTCTTCCTCGGACAGGTCGTCGTAGCGGATGCCTTCGCGCTGAAACTTGAGCGGCACCGAAACGGCCTTCGGCGGCACGAGGAAGCCGTCGCGTACCGCCTCATCGAGCCCATAGGCATCGGTGGGCACGCCGTTTTCCAGATCGAACAGGCTGTAGGTGTTGCGGTCCACCTCGTCCTTGGGTGTGGCGGTGAGCCCGACCAGCAGCGAGTCGAAGTAGTCGAAGATGGCGCGGTACTTCTGAAACACCGAACGATGCGCCTCGTCGATGACCACGAGGTCGAAGTGCCCGACCCCGAAGCGCCGCTGCCCATCGCGGGATTCGTCGATGAGACCCATCATCGTCGGGTAGGTCGAGACGAAGACGCGCCCTTCCGCCTCCTTCTCGGTCACCAGGTTCACCGGCGAGGCGTCGGGTAGGTGACGCTTGAAGGCGTTCACCGCCTGATTGACCAGCGCCACGCGGTCGGCCAGAAACAGCACGCGCTTCACCCAGTTGCAGCGCATCAGCAGGTCGGCGAGCGCGATCACCGTGCGCGTCTTGCCGGCACCGGTGGCCATGACGAGCAGCGCCTTGCGGTCGTGGTCGCGCTCGAAGGCCTCCGCGATGCGGCGGATGGCGCGGGTCTGATAATGACGCTCGGCGATCTCGGCGTTGATTGCCTCCTCGGCCAACGGCCGCCGCGTGGTGCGGCGCTGAATCAACAGCTCCAGCTCCGCCTTCTTGTAGAAACCCTGCACTTGGCGCGGCGGATAGCGCGCGTCGTCCCAGATCCAATGCTCGTAGCCGTTCGAGTAGAAGATCACCGGCCGCCGGCCGAACTGCCGCTCCAGGCAATCGGCATAGAGCTTGGCCTGCTGCTGCCCCACACGCGCATCGCGCCGCGTGCGCTTCGCTTCCACCAGTCCGAGCGGCTTGCCGTCGTCGCCCCACAGGACGTAGTCCACGAACCCCTTGCCCTGCTCATTGGGCATCCCGCTGACCTCGAACTCCCGGTCGCGGGTCTGGTCGAGCGGCCAGCCGGCCTCCTTCAGCAGCAGGTCGATGAAGGTGTCGCGGGTCTCGGCTTCGGAATAGTCGTGCGTGTCCGGCTGTGCGGCGGCGGCCTGCTTGGCCTTGGCCACCTCGGCGCGCAGGCGCTTCAGCTCCTCGTCGAGCGCGTCCTTGTCCGCGAGCACGGCCGCGAGCTTCTCGTCGCGTTCCCGAAGCCCTTCCTCCAGCGTGCGCAGTTGCTCTGCAGTCTGTTGAGCCACCGCCGCGGGCCTCGGCAGCGCGGCCGGATCGAAGCGCAGACCCGGCGCCGGCCGTCCCACCCGCCCGTAAGTGCGCGCGAACCAGTAGGCCACGTGGAACAACTCGCGCACCGCCGCCAAGGCGTCCGATTCCGGCACGGCGCGATGGCTGTGCACCGCGCGGTTGCCCAGCGTGTTGATAACCCGGGCCTTGTTGAACACCGCCTCGCCCGCCGTCCGTTTGAAGCTCGGCTCGTGAATCAAGGCAGAGAGGTTGTCCTGGTAGGGGAGCCTAAGCGCCGCGTCGTGTTTGTAGGCCCAATGCACCGCCAGCTCCAACGTCCGCCGCGCGTAGAAGCAGGCCGTGCGCGGGTCGGCGCGCACCGCGGCTTCCGCCTTCGCGGCCGCCTCGAAGACGGCCGGCCATTCGCGCTGGAGGAAGGCGAACTGGCTCATCGCGCGCCGATCTCCTCGCACAGCTCGGGCAGCGAAACGGCTTCGACACCCTCGGCGAGCGGGAAACGTTCCGTGCCGGAGTACACCACGCGCCGGTACGCCGGCCCGACCGTCTCGCAGGCCAGATGGAAGCCGCGCTCGATCTTCGGCGCGAGCCCCCGCTTGATCTCGATCGCCCAGGGTCTGCGCTCACCGGGGCGCGTGAGCAAAAGGTCGATCTCCGCCCCGGCCGCGCTGCGGAAAAAATGGGCCTCCGTCCCTTCCGGGGCGGCGGCAATCAGGGATTCGATCGCCATCCCTTCCCAGCTTGCGCCGGCGATGGGGTGCGCGAGCAGCGCCTCCTGATCGCCGATCCCCAGCAGCGCGTGCACCAGCCCGCTGTCGCGCACATACACCTTGGGTGATTTCACCAGCCGCTTCTTCACATTACCGTGCCACGGTGTGAGGCGGCGCACCAGCAGCAGGTCCGCCAGCAGGTCGAGATACGAAGCCACCGTCTTTCCGTCCACGGCCAGCGAGCGGGCGAGCGCCGCGGCATTGAGCAGGCCGCCCTGCTGATGCGCGAGCATGGTCCACAGCCGGCGCAGCGTCTCCGCCGGGATGCGCGGGCCGAGCTGCGGGATGTCGCGCTCCAGATAGGTGCGGATGAAATCCAGCCGCCAGCGCAGGCTCGCCGCGTCCGAATCGGCGAGCAGGCTCTCGGGAAAACCGCCGCGCAGCCACAGGGCGTCCAGCCGCTCCCGACCCACCTCGCCGGCATCGAAGGGGCCCAGCTCCAGGTAGCGGATGCGGCCGGCGAGCGACTCGCTCGACTGCTTGAGCAGATCGATGGACGCCGGGCCCAGCACCAGGAAGCGGCCCTTGCCCTGCCGGCGCCGGCGGCCGGCGTCGATCAGCCCGCGCAGCGGGCGGAACAGTCCCGGCGTGCGCTGGATCTCGTCGAGGATGACGAGCTTGTCCGCGTGCTGCGCCAGATACAGCTCGGGCTCGGCGAGCTTAGCGCGGTCGGCCTCGGATTCCAGGTCGAGATAGACCGACGGCCGCGTCCGGGCCACCTCCAGCGCGAGCGTGGTCTTGCCCACCTGGCGGGGCCCCAGCAGCGCCACGGCCGAGGCTTCGGCCGGAGTGGTGGCGAGCGCGGGGCGGAGCCGGCGGGCCGATCGGTGGACGCGTCGCCACGTCCGCGGCCAGACGCCGAAGGGAGCGCCGCGCATGGCTACAGCTCTCCCCGGAAGGCGCGGTGCTGGAGGGAGGCGAAGAGCGCGTCGAGCCAAGTCTCCGAACTCTGCTGAATAGCTCCAAGCGCCTTGCTTGCCATAACGTGATCGGCGAATTCGCGTTGGACAGTCACCGGCGGCAACGGAATCTCAAGACCCTCAACGATGCGAGAGTTCAGATTGGGTAGCGTCTGGCCCAATGACAGTCGATCCAGTCTCGACTTGATCGCTTCACTAGAAAGCATCGCGCGCAAGAAAATGCTTGTCGTTTGCGTGTTGTCCGGACGGAGGAACAGCGAACCGGTGCCACACAGCAACGGGCAACTCGCGGCGTCAACAATCGCGCAACGGCCCATTTCGCCGCGACGTCCCATTACGACATCGCCCGGCGCCAGACGATAGACGCCAAGCTCCTCAAACTTCTCCGGCGTAACGGTTTCGTCTGCGTCAATTTCAATGACGCCACTCTGAATGTGCTTTGGATTCACGAGGGGAACCCCGCCACTAACGTAGTCTTCCTGATGCAGTAGAGACCCGAACGGCCCTATCTGAACCCTCGCGACGCAGTTCTTCAAGGCCTTCACCGGCCACCCCTTCGGGTTCGTGGCGGGGTCGCCGAACATGTCGAGGAAGATGGATTGGGTCAGCTCGTCGAGCTTCTGGAGCGCGGCGCGGCGCTTGGCCCGCAGCGCGTCCGCCTTGTCCAGGATCGCCGCAATCCGCCGCTGCTCGGGGAAAGGTGGGAGGCGAAGCTTCAGCTTCAAGCAGCGATCAACGTTCAGATTCGAGATATTGGTTGTCTGCTGACCGAAGTTCCGCACGGTGGCTTGGGTGCAGTCCGATGCGAACCAGCGGAACAGATATCGCGGATGGACCTTGGCGGGATTTGGGCGCAGCACGGAAATGAACCCTCCGAACGTCGAACGCCAGGGTAGCCTCGGTACCCAGCAGCACTTGCCGACTAAGTTCCAACTGTTTGCGCTGGACACGAGTATGTCGCCCGGAACTAGGTATTGGTCGTCACGTTTAACAAGTCGCTCCGGAACGCCCCATACATCGGATAGGTCGAGTTCCGCCTGCACGTTCTTTGTCCGCATGCAAGCCGCGCAGCCAGGGGTGCCAACTGGAACCACGTCGTCTGGCTTGAAGGTGATTCCCCGAACAAATACTGCAACGTCGCCCAGCTCTACCGTTGTCAACGCGACAGTCATCGCAGCATCCCATCCAACTCCTTCATCCCCCGCTGAATCTCCTCCTCCAGCTTCCAGAGTTCCGCGAGGATCTCCTTGGGCGGCGGGTAATCGACCGCCTCGTGCACAATCTCCTTGTAGCGGTTGAGCGAGAGGTCGTAGCCCTGGGCGGCGATGTCGGCCTTGGGCACACAGAAGCTCTGCGCGGTGCGCGGTCGCTCGCGCTCGCTGCCTGCGCGCTCGGCCCAGCGGGCGAGCACGTCGGGCAGGTTGTTCTTCGCATGTTCGTCTTTCGTGAGCGGCGTCTTCGGCACCGGCCCGAGCTTGTCCTCGGCGAGGAGCGGCGTCCGTTTGTCGTCGAGGCTCCAGCCGTCGGCCTCGACGTCGTAGAACCACACGGTGTCGGTGCCGCCGGAGTTGGTCTTGGTGAAGACGAGGATCGCGGTGGAGACCCCCGCATAGGGCTTGAACACGCCGCCGGGCAGCGACACCACGGCCTCGAGTTTCTGGTCCTCCACCAGGATGCGGCGCAGCTCCTTATGGGCCTTGCTGGAGCCGAACAGCACGCCGTCGGGCACGATCACCGCGGCGCGCCCTCCGGGCTTCAGGAGCCGCAGGAAGAGTGCGAGGAAGAGCAGCTCGGTCTTCTTGGTCTTGACGATCTGGAGCAGGTCCTTGGCGGTGTTCTCGTAGTCCAGGCTGCCGGCGAAGGGCGGATTGGCCAGCACCAGGGTGTATTTCTCCTCCTCGCCGGCGTGGTCCTGCGCGAGCGAATCGCGGTAGCGGATGTCCGGGTTCTCCACCCCGTGCAGGAGCATGTTCATGCTGCCGATACGCAGCATGGTGTTGTCGAAGTCGAAGCCGTGGAACATGCGGTGGTGAAAGTGCTCGCGCAGCTTGCGGTCGTGCAGCAGGTCCGAATGACGCTCGCGCAGGTACTCGCCCGCCGCGACCAAAAAGCCCGCTGTGCCGCAGGCCGGGTCGCAGATCACGTCCTTGGGCTGCGGCACGGTCAGCTCGACCATCAACCGGATGATGTGGCGCGGCGTGCGGAACTGGCCGTTTTGGCCGGCGGTTGCGATCTTGCCGAGCATGTACTCGTAGATGTCGCCCTTGGTGTCGCGGTCCTCCATGGGGACGTGATCGAGCATGTCCACCACCTTGGCCAGCAACGCCGGCGTCGGGATGGTGAACCGGGCGTCCTTCATGTGGTGCGCGTAGGTGGAGTCGCCGTTGCCGAGCTGGCGGGCGAGCCCCTCGCGCAGGAACGGGAAGACGTGCTCGCCGACCACCTTGAACATCTCCGCTGGTGCCAAGTGCTTAAGGCGCGACCAGCGGAAGTCCTCGTATGGGCGGCCCTTCGCGTCCTTGCCTTCCGGGAAGATGCGCCGCGCCATGGGCTGCTTGAGCCGGTTGGCCTTGTTCTCCTCCAGCGTGTGCAGGTCGTCCAGCCGGCGCAGGAAGAGCAGGTAGGTGATCTGCTCGATCACCTCCAGCGGGTTCGAGATGCCGCCGGACCAGAAGGCGTCCCAGATGCGGTCGATTTGGCTTCTGATGTCTCCGGTTATCATGCGTCGGTTCCCGTTTTGATTCGCTTGCCTGCTTGCGCCCGAATCGATCGCCACCCGCACGATGCTACTGGTAGTGCGCTCAGGCGTGTCAATGCTCGAAGCAACCGCTGCGAACCCGCGCCGCTGGTGAGCGTCCCGTTGAGCGAGTGGTTGTAGTTCTTACCACGGAAAGCGCCGCGTCACCTTGCGCACTTCTCTGCGCAACGTATTGTCCAAATGTTCCGCGAAAGTAGTTAGCACCTTCAGATAATTGGACACGACTGCCTTTCTTACCCGCGCGCTCGTGCCATGAACGATTTCATTTCGTAGCTTGTTGAACGACTCTAGCTTCTGGCGCAGTTTCTCATTACTCATTCGCTGCCAAGAAATGTTAGAAAGAATGTCTGGAAATCCCGCCGCTCGGAACAGCTTGGTGATGTTGGACCAGTTGGGATTGCCGCGAGTGTTTGCCGCGGACTGTAGCGCTCCTACGTCACGGACCTTACCGTCTAAGCAAGCAAGTGTCACCTCTTTGAACAGGTCAACGATGAAGCCTTGTAGGTGCGCAGACAATAACGCAATACCTGCGCTGTTTAGGGCGTGAACCTCAGCAGGCCGGCCGCGGCCTGGTGTTGAGACCAGGTGTATCACGACATTTCCGACGTTTCGAAGTGACTGGCCACCCGATTGGAGAGCGCCTTCTGCACGGCGCAGCCTTGTGAGCGCGCCATGGGCATCCAACAATTGGCGAACTTCTTGGGTACGATTTTTGAAATCCTTGAGTGCTTGGGATGGCATATTGATACCCTCGAAATCTAATGCAGCGGCCGTAACGCGCAGGCGCACGGGTTCACAGCCTTGTTAGCTGGCTCTTTTGCTGGGTGTCGCACCCCAGAATACTGGGTAGCGTTCCCACGTGCGGGGATGTGTGCTTTTTCTCAAATTGCAACGGCTGCATAGGAGTTGGAAATTCGTTGGATCATTGGAACCGAACGCGGCCAGTGGAACAATGTGATCGTAATGGACAGCGGGTCCATTGAACATCAAACCAGTAAGGTCTGATCCGCAGCTCACGCAGCGTCCATTATCGCGATAAAAAATACCCCGTCTTAGCCACGCTGGAAGGCGCGCTCGACGAAGCGTCCCATTGCGAGTGACCAACCCAGAGGTACGTAGCGAAGCGAGGCTCCGAACCGACTGGCTAAGCCGGTCGTTGAATCGAAGGAGAAAAGCGCGATCGCGGAATAGTAGCTGAAAGGTGTCCTGTGCAATTCGATCGACGGGAAGCTTCTTGCGCAGGTAGGAGATACGACGCTTAGCTAGGCGCTCATAATTCACATCTTGTTCGAGAGGGAGCTCGGAGCGTCTATAGGGTATAGTGTTATATTGAAGTACTGCCTCGTACTCCTGAATGATGAGATTAAGCATGTCGTCACGACTTCGTTCGAATTCCCAGATATAGTTCATGGTATAAAAGCGACGTAGAAACAGATGCAACGCCGAATCTTTGTGCGGTTTCACAAGGCGCAGAGCGAGGTCCTCACAGCGGACGTTCAATAGCGCTCCGAATTCTTCGGGCATATTCCATTCGAAGAAATAGCTCCACACCACGTTCGCGAGATCGTATGCTTCCGAAAACTTCACTGGTTCAAACTCACGCACAACTCGCCCCTTACAGTCGCCCGGCTAATGATGATTGACGGCCCGATTGCCAGATAACTCGGTCCGCGGGCACTGGGCTGGGACAACCGCCGTATCATCGTGGAAATATATCGAATCGGTAGGCGGATGTCGCGAGGATACGCTGCAGGACTGTCGGCCAAGTTTTTTGGACGGCGATTTGGCCGGTATCGTGATATTGGTGAAGGGGGTGGTAGCAAAGGTAGTTGAAACAAGGCAATAGGGGTCCAGCGGAGGCCCGGCACGGCTAAGGCCTGCGGGATCGGGGGTCGAACCGGGCGCGCGACAATAGGGTGCCGCGGCCGACGAAGTGCGGTGGCGATCTTCCAGGTACGCGGAGCTGCGCGACGACAGCAACTTCACTCTTGAGCCCGGGGCGCGACACCGGAATTGGTGGCAAAGGGCCAAGCCAATAGTGGGTGTCGCGGGCCGTTGACGATCACTTCTAAAGCATCCGCCTGATGACCGGCGGATAGCAACTAACGGTGCCCCACCCGAAGGTGGGGTGGGGCACCTCGTGGGCTGGCCGGACCCGAATTGAATGGCCGTTTCAGTTTTTACCTCCTTTGTCCTCGCTACGTTGAACCCGTTGATCGAGATGCCGGGCACCACCCCGGCTTGCGAGTCTGCTGCGGCACCACCCGTTCAGCTTCGTCGCGCTCACACACCACCTGAGGCTCCCGCCTCGGTCACCTTTCGCATGCGCTTATCGCTTTCGGCACGTTGCCGAATCGCAGGGGACTGCGCCCCTACGACTTGGCTCTTCCCCGGGCTTCGGTCGAATCGCCCGGCGAATTTTCAGCCTAATCACGACGCTCCCAGCCATAGGCTACATCGAGAGGCACCCACCTCCCTGCCCGTAGGCCTTCCCGCGTTAGACTGCAGAGTCGATCGGCTAGCCAGCGCCTCACCATCCGAACCGGAACGGGGTCTCACCCTCAACGAGGGCTTTCACCGGCCCGAGATTCCAAAGCGGCTCGGTTACACTTCGAATGGCTTCCAGCTTCAACCATCCATCCACTGCAGGGATGGACACTGGCATCACGTCACTAACCCAGATGCAACCTCGTCGGTTGCAAGTACAGGCTTGAGCTATACAGCGATCCGCACCGCTTGCGCGGTCCGGTACCGCCTGGTCCAGATTTCTCCTCCCAGGCTCGCGGCGGTTTCCCGCCGTGCGTGCAGCCCACCTGCCGGGGGCAAGTTCGACGGTCTCCCGCCGCCCTTGCCCGGGACTTTCACCCGTTCCCTGCAGCCAGGGTCTCCTCGGTTTCGGTACGGGTGTACCTCCCCCTCGGACCCGTGTCCGCGTCGCCCAATCTCCCGGCAATCGGGTGATTAGGTCGAGTGGGGCATTGCAGCCCCAAGCGCCCGTTGCAGCCGTGCCAGCGGAATTTCCCGCACACGGCTACGGCGCATGCTCAATGGAATTGGCTACTTTCCATCTGGCCGGATGGGTAGTCCGACCGTGCTCCTGACGGAGCGGTGACGGTGGTTGGGGGCTGGTGAGGCCCCCACAAGAGTAGTGGTGGTCTCGGCCCCCGGTACGGGTCGTCGTGCGACTCCCTGTACCGATGTCCTGCCCCTATATAGCCACTTTTGGCGTCCTTGAGGACGCCCCTATAGAAATCTCTTGTAGTTTCCCCTGAATCCGCCCCCGGTGGATTCTGGGGAAACTATTTAAACCGCCACTTAGAGGAATTTTGTCCAAGAACTCCCTGGGGCATCCCCGGTCCGGGATTTTGTACCTACACCGTACATGACCCGAAGAAATCAACTCGGACCCCAAATTGATCCGCCCGTGCATTTTCACAAGGCGGTCCTGATGCAACGCCTTCTCGATGCCGTGTTGCGCGGCTATCACTGGCACACCTTCGGGGCGGTTTCCGGTGACAAAGCCCAGCACTTGGCGAACAAGTTCGCCGAGCGCTATGCCGTACACCGAAACGAGGCGCAGCGTGCCTATGCCAAGCGCAAGGGCCTAGCGAACGCGCGGCTCTTCTTCCTGGCCCAGCACCAGTGGCGGGATCTGCATTGGTGGTTGTGCGTAACCGACGGCCGGGGCCGGGTGCACATGGATGAGCACCTGGGGGATGCGCGGGAGCGCCGCTCCCGTATCCGGATCGATGATGATTATGAGCTGCTGCGCCGCACCCGCGACCGATCCCGGGGCGGGGGCACCGTCTGGACCTGGCGCATGACCCGAGCGTGCTACCGGCAATGGCGCGAATGGATCATCGAGGCATGCCGGCGACCGGGCCCGGTGGAGATCCGTCGAGCGATGGGCTCTTTGTACCGGACCCCCGGCTACTCCGGGATCCGGGAGCAGGTCGGGGCTCTGATCGTCCTGGCGCGCTCGGAGTGGCGCCGGCGACACGGCAGTCTCGATGACTTCGTCCTGCCGCCCCGGTTGCGCTACGTGCAGCGGCTGCCAAACACGAGTGTGCCGCTCTCCGAGTGGAAGGCCGGGAACCGATGAGTGCGCCGGAAAGCGACGCGGCGGGGTTCACGGTGACCGCTGCACGGACTGTTCGGGCGCGTGCGCCCCCGGAAACTATGCAGAAACGGCAATTGCGACGCTGTGGATCCGGTGCCGTGAGTACGCGCCCGACCCGAATGTTCTACCTGCCGATCTACCTGATTTTTCAACCTACGCTCCGCAACAGGCCACTGGTTCCGAATCCCCCAAGGTCACGATCTGCAAGATAGCGCGGAGCCTCAGCAGCCTGAGGTTCAGTGTGACCACCGACAACAGATCTTCCCGCGCGCACGAGCAGACCGCGCCGGATAGCCCCGAAACCCCGATCCTATGGGATCTGCCCGAGACTGCCCGCCAATTGGGCGGCGTATCCGTTCGAACGGTGCAACGCCTGGTGGCGGCGGGGGCGTTTCCCGTCGTGCGCATCGGTCGGGCGACCCGCGTCCCCGCCGCGCGCGTACGCGAGTGGGTCGCGGCACACGAATCCTGGGCCCCGACCCAACCCATCGAGCGGTATACTACGTCCTGCGCGGGGCAGGATGTGTGTCCGACTCAGGAGACCACATCATGTCCAAACGTAGCGATGACGGGCTCTACCGGCGGAAAGACTCGCCGTTCATCTGGGCCTCTTTCACCGATGCAGGCGGCCGCCGCGTTAGACGCTCTACTGGCACGGCGGACTGGCAGGAAGCGGTAGCGATCCTCGCCAAATGGCGGCTGGACACACACCGCGAGCGGCACTGGGGCACGGAGCCCGCCCGCCTGTTCGATGAGCTGATGGTCCGCTATCTCGAAGAGACGCAGGACCGGAAGCGAAGCGCCGCGCGCGATGTGAGCATTACGGGCCGGCTCAAGCAGCAATTCAGCGGCAAGGTGCTGAATGAGTTGCGAGCCGAGGACGTGCAGGCCTACATCCAGTGGCGGCGGCGGACGAGGGGCAGGCCCGGGCGGCGGAGCAAGACCACGGTCGCGAACACCCCGTCGAGCAACACTGGCAAACGGGAAAAGGAGAAAGGCAAGCAGAAACCGACCGCGTACAGCACGATCCGACGCGAGCTAAGCCTGTTGTCGGCCGCGATCAACTACGCACGGATCCAATGGGGCTGGAACATCCCCAACCCCGTGGAGAAGCGCAAACCGCCGCAGGGCGAGGACCGCATCCGGTGGTTGAAGGCGGAGGAGGCCGAGCGGCTGATCGCCGCGGCGCGGGGCGAGCCGCGGGCACCCCACCTGGCCGATTTCATCATCCTCGGACTGCATACGGGGTGCCGGTCGCAGGAGATGCTGGCGTTGGAATGGGACCGTGTGGACCTGGAGCAGCGCCTGATCTATCTGCCCGCGGGTAAGAACAAGGGCAAGCGCCATGTCTCGGTGCCGCTCAACGCCACCGCCTGCGAAGTGATGGCGCGGCGCAAGCGGTTCCGGGACGAGCACTGTCCGGGCTCGCCGTGGGTGTTCTCGACCAAGAAGGGGACCCGCGTCGCATCGGTCAAGCACTCCTTTGCGACCGCCTGCCGGCGGGCCGGCATCGCGGACTTCCGCCCGCACGACCTGCGGCACACCTGTGCGGCGTGGCTGGTGCAGGCGGGGGTGCCGCTGATGCAGGTGCGCGATCTGCTGCGGCACACCTCGTATCAGGTGACCGAGAAGTACGCGCACCTGGCACCCGAGCAGGTGCGCGGTGCGGTGGCGGTGTTGGATCAGAAGTACGCGGGCGATCCGCGGGAAGCGTTCCAACGGCTTGGAAGCAAGACCAAAAACGCAGGTTCGTCACGTTTTGGTCACGTTGGGCCCCGACTGCGGGTGATCCGCGGCGGTAAGTAGTAGGAAACAGCAGTAAAAACAGCTGGATAGGTTGGTGGCTACGGGTGGACTTGAACCACCGACCTCAGCATTATGAGTGCCGCGCTCTAACCAGCTGAGCTACGTAGCCAGGAAGATCAATACGCTACATCGCGGGTGGGAGCGGAATTGTCGACGCCCGTCCGGGGGATGTCAAGGCGGCCGCGGGGCGCGGCCGGGGTCAGACGTTGAAGCGGAAGTGGACGACGTCGCCCTCCTGTATCACATAGTCCTTGCCCTCCACGTGCAGTTTGCCGGCGTCCTTGGCGCCGTGTTCGCCTTGGCACTGCAGGAAGTCGTCGTAGTGGATCACCTCGGCGCGGATGAAGCCGCGCTCGAAGTCGGTGTGGATGCGGCCGGCCGCCTGCGGGGCGGTGGCGCCGGCGACGACGGTCCAGGCGCGCACTTCCTTGGGGCCGGCGGTGAAGAAGGTGCGCAGTCCGAGGAGGTGGTAGCCGGCGCGGATGAGCCGGTCCAGGCCCGGCTCCTCGAGCCCCATGGTGGCGAGGAACTCGAGGCGGTCGGCGGGTTCGAGTTCGGCGATCTCCGCCTCGATGGCGGCGCACAGGGCGACGACCTCGGCGCCTTCGCCGGCGGCGCGCGCGCGGACCCGCTCGAGGTGCGGGTTGTCCTCGAAGCCGTCCTCGGCGACGTTGGCCAGGTAGAGGACCGGCTTGACGGTCAACAGGTGCAGTTCGCGCAGCAGGCCGCGCTCCTCCTCGTTGTATTCCAGGGAACGTGCCGGCCGGCCCCGATCGAGGGCGTCGCGGATGCGCGTGAGCAGCGCGGCGCGGGGCTGCGCCTCGCGGTCGCCGGTCTGGGCGGCCTTGGAGACCCTGGCCAGCGCGCGTTCCACGGTGTCGAGGTCGGCGAGAGCGAGCTCGGTGTCGATCACCTCGATGTCCGCCGCCGGGTCGATGCGGCCGGCGACGTGGGTGACGTCGGGCTCCTCGAAGCAGCGCACGACGTGGGCGATGGCGTCGACCTCGCGAATGTGGGCGAGGAACTGGTTGCCGAGGCCTTCGCCCTTGGAGGCGCCGGCCACCAGCCCGGCGATGTCGACGAACTCGATGGTGGTGGGGACGATCCGCTTGGGGTTTACGATGGCGGCGAGCGCGTCCAGGCGCGGGTCGGGCACGGGGACGACGCCGACGTTGGGGTCGATGGTGCAGAAGGGATAGTTCTCGGCGGCGATGCCGGCGCGCGTGAGCGCATTGAACAGGGTCGACTTGCCCACGTTGGGGAGTCCGACGATGCCGCATTTGAAGCCCATGGGTGTTGGTTCCTTAGTCCGGTTCGGATCGGGTGAGGCCGGTTCGGGTCCGGCGTCGCCGGCAGGCCAAGGCCCGCCCGACGATTCCGGGGCCGCCGTCGGAGTGGTTCGGCGGTGCCGGTGGGGCAGGGCCCCCTACGCCGTGCTGTGCAGGTGCTGGGTGGCGCGTTCCCAGTCCCCGCCGACCATCAGCGGCAGGACCTCGAGGGCCTCGTCGATGGCCCGTTCGATGGCCTCGCGGTCCGGGGCCGAGGGGCGGCCGAGGACGTAGTCCACCCCCCCGGCGCGGCCCGCGGGCCGGCCGATGCCGATGCGCAGGCGCCGGTAGCCGTCGGTGCCGAGGGCGCGGGTGACGTCGGCTACGCCGTTGTGCCCGCCCGCCCCGCCGCCGGATTTTAGCCGCACCGTCCCCGGCGGGAAGTCGAGGTCGTCGTGCACGACCAGGATCTGGTCCGGGGGTATGCGGAAGTAGCCGGCCAGCGCGACCACCGCCAGGCCGCTGCGGTTCATGAACGTCGTCGGCTTGAGCAGCCGCACCGGGCTCCCGTCCACGTCCACCCGGCACGCCGCCCCGTGAAAGCGAGTCTCGGTGCGGAAGGCGCCGTGATGGCGTGCGGCGACGGCGTCGACGAACCAGTACCCCGCATTGTGGCGGCTGGCGATGTATTCGGCCCCGGGGTTGCCGAGGCCGACGATCAGGGCGACGCCGCTCGGATCCCGCGAAGGCGTGCCCGCCACCGCGCCGCGCCGGCTCAGGAGGCCTCGGGCTTGGCGCCGCCGGCGGGCTGCTCGGCCGCGCCCTCCGCGCCCTCGGCCGGCTGCTCGGTTTCGGCCTCGACGGCGGCGGTGCGCGGGGCGTGGATCGAGGCCACCGGCTGATCGTGCTCCGCGCCGTGCATCAGTTCCACGATCGCCACGCCCTTGGGCGGCTTCAGCTCGGAGAGGTGCACGGCCTCGCCGAGTTGCAGTCCGGAGAGGTCGACCTCGATGAACTCGGGCAGGTCGGCGGGCAGGCACTCGACTTCGACCTCGACCATCTGGTGGCTGACGACGCCACCGCTCTGCTTGACCCCGGGGGCGATGTCGCCGCCGACGAAGTGCAGCGGGACATGCACGCGGATCGCCTCGGTCTCGCTCACCCGCTGCAGGTCCATGTGCAGGATCTGCGGCTTGCTCGGATGGCGCTGCAGGTCGCGCAGGATCGCCTTCTCCCGGCGTCCCCCCACCGCCACGGTGAGGATGTGGGAGTAGAAGGCCTCGTGGCGCAGGCGCTGCAGGATCTCGTTGTGGTCGAGGGCCAGCGCTTCGGGTTCGGTGTCCCCGCCGTAGAGGATGGCGGGGACCTTGTTCGCGCGACGCAGGCGGCGGCTCGCACCCTTCCCCTTGTCGCTGCGCGGTTCGGCGTTCAGTACAAATTCGGCTTCCATCGTCGTACTCCCGGTCTGAAGGTGCCGCATTGCGGCGGTTGCGCCGCCCCCGCGACCAGGGGCGGGCGCGTGTTCTTCGTCAATCCATGAACAGCTCGCTCACCGATTCGTCCGTGTGGATCCGCAGCATCGACTCGGCGAGCATCTCGGCGATGCTGAGCTGGCGGATCTTCGCGCAGTCGCGCGCCGCGGCGCTCAACGGGATGGTGTCGGTGACCACCAGCTCGTCGAGCTCCGAATCTTCGATGTTCTTCAGCGCCGGGCCCGAGAGCACCGGGTGCGTGCAGTAGGCGACGACCGTCGGTGCGCCGGCCTTCTTCAGGGCTCGCGCCGCCTGACACAAGGTCCCGGCGGTATCCACCAGGTCGTCCATCAGGATGCAGGTGCGCCCGCGCACGTCGCCGATGATGTGCATCACCTTGGCGACGTTGGCGCGCGGGCGGCGCTTGTCGATGATCGCCAGATCGGCGTCGTCGAGGCGCTTGGCGATGGCGCGTGCGCGCACTACGCCGCCCACGTCCGGCGACACCACGATCGGTTCGGCGTACTTGCGCCGCCAGATCTCGCCCAGCAGTACCGGCGAGGCGTACACGTTGTCCACCGGCACATCGAAAAATCCCTGGATCTGGTCGGAGTGCAGATCCACCGTCAGCACGCGGTCGGTGCCCGCGGTGCCGATCATGTTCGCGACCACCTTGGCGCTGATCGGCACGCGCGCCGCGCGCGGCCGGCGGTCCTGGCGGGCATACCCGAAGTAGGGGATGACCGCGGTGACGCGGTTGGCCGAGGCGCGCTTGAGGGCGTCGACCATCACCAGCAGTTCCATCAGGTTGTCGTTGGTCGGGGTGCAGGTCGGCTGCAGCACGAAGGCGTCCGCGCCGCGCACGTTCTCCATGATCTCGACCATGATCTCGCCGTCGCTGAAACGCCCGACGACGGCCTTGCCCAGCGGCATGCGCAGGTGGGTGACCACGTCGTGCGCGAGCTGGGGATTGGCGTTCCCCGAAAAGACCACCATTCTGCCGTCGCTCACGGATGCCGTCCCGTCGCCTGGATCTGTTGCGCCCGCCGCCTCCGCGCAGGCCGTGCAGCCGGCCGCCGATAGGCTGGGGCGCCAGGATTCGAACCTGGGAATGCTGGGACCAAAACCCAGTGCCTTACCGCTTGGCTACGCCCCAATCACGAACGAGTACGGAAGCGGGCGGGCGCGCCGGCTTGCATACTCGTTCGCCCCGTCGGCCGGTCGCCCCGTACCCGCCTCAATCATGGTAGGGACCGGAGCGGTTCGCCCGGGGCCGATTCACGGACCGGCCCCCGCGCGACCCCGACCGGCTCCTGGCGCGGGCTTCAGCCCGCCGCAACCGCGTCGAGCAGCGGCGAGCGGTTCCGCCCCCGCGCCACGAACCCGTCCCATCCGTCCGGCAGCGCGGCGCGCACGGCCTCGGCCCGCGCGCGATCCGGGTAGGCCGCGAAGACGCAGCCGCCGGTCCCGGTGAGGTGCGCCTCGCCGCGGCCGCCGAGCCAGTCGAGCGCCTGCGCCACCGCGGGGTAGCGCGCCCGCACCACCGGCTCGCAGTCGTTGGTCCGCACCCCGGACAGGAAATCGGTAATTGTGATGGGGGGGGAGTTGCGTGTCAATTCGGGCGCGGCGAAGACCTCGCGGGTCGAGACGTGCACGCGCGGCACCACGACCAGGTACCAGGGACAGGGCAGCTCCAGCGGCGTGAGTTCTTCCCCGACCCCCTCGGCCCAGGCGGCCCGCCCGCGCACGAACACCGGGACGTCGGCGCCCAGGCTCAGCCCGAGCTGCGCGAGCCGCTCGATCGGCAGCGCGAGTCCCCACAGGCGGTTGAGCGCGACCAGCGCGGTGGCCGCATCGGAACTCCCGCCCCCCAGCCCGCCGCCGGCCGGCAGTCGCTTTTCGAGGTGGATGTCGGCGCCGTGCCGCGTCCCGCCGGCCGCCTGCAGGAGACGGGCGGCCCGCACGGTGAGATCCTCGTCCTCGGGTACGCCGTCGGGCCCGCCGGTGCGGCGCACCCGTCCGTCGGCGCGCACCTCGAAGCGCAGCCGGTCGCAGCGGTCGATGAACTGGAACACCGTCTGCAGACGGTGATAGCCGTCGGGGCGGCGGCCGACGACGCGCAACAGCAGATTCAGCTTCGCCGGCGCCGGCCAGGCGTCGTCGGGGGTCGCGGCGGTCGGCGCCGGGCGGGATCCGGGCGGGGTGGGCATAGCGGCGTCAATGGTGCGGCACGGCGCGGGCCAGCGTCCAGACCTCGATGCGGCGTGCCCCCGCGCCGCGCAGGGCGCGCGCGAGTTCGTCCACGGTGCCCGCGCTGGTGACCACGTCGTCGACGATCGCCACATGCTGCGGCGCCGCCCCGGCGGCCGCGGCGAAGGCCCCGCGCACGTTCGGTCCGCGCTCGGCCAGGGGCAGCGAGGATTGGGGCCGGGTGTGGCGCACGCGCCGGCAGAGGCGGCGGTCGATGGGGATGCGCAGGCGGCGGGCGACGGGGCGCGCGAGTTCCAGGGCCTGATCGAAGCCGCGCGCGCGCAGGCGCGCCGCGTGCATCGGCACCGGCACCAGACACTCGGGCGCGGCGGCGAGGTCGGCGGCCACCCGCTCGGCCAGCAGCCCCCCGAGCAGCGTCGCGAGCGCCAGCCGGCGGCGGAACTTCATCTGTTGCACCAGCCACGCGACCGGTCCGGCGTACTCGAAGGCGGCGACGACGCGATCGAAGGCCGGCGGCCGGCGGATGCAGCGCCCACACAGGTGGGCCGCCGGCGTTCCCGGGAGCGGCAGGGCGCAGCGCTCGCACCCCGCGCCCGGCCGAGGCAGGTCCTCCAGGCAGCCGGCGCACAGATCGCGCCCCGGCGGTGCGGCGGCGCGGCACAGCACGCAGGCGCCCGGCGCCCACCGCAAACGGGCATTTTTGAGCCAGTTGTAAACCAGCAGGCGGAGATTGGTTGACAGCCGGTCCATCGGCGATATAGTCGCGGGCCATTGGGGGCGTCCCGTCCCCCGGTCCGAGGAGTATAGCCATGTCCGCCTGTGCGCACCCGGGGGAACCCGTCGACGAGGCTGCGTTCGATGCCGCCGTCCCGCGCCACGACTGGACGCAGGCGCAGGTGCGGGCGTTGTTCGACCTGCCGTTCGCCGATCTGCTCCACCGCGCGCAGTGCGTGCACCGGCGCAACTTCGACCCCAACGCGGTGCAGGTCAGCACGCTGTTGAGCATCAAGACCGGCGCGTGCCCGGAGGACTGCGGCTACTGTCCGCAGAGCGCACGCCATCGCACCGGCCTCGAGGCCGAGCCGCTGATGGCGCTCGATGAGGTGCTGGAGGCGGCGCGCGCCGCCAAGGCCGCCGGCGCGACGCGCTTCTGCATGGGGGCGGCGTGGCGCAGCCCGCGCGCGCGGGAGTTCCCGGCGCTCACGGAGATGGTGCGCGGCGTCAAGGCCCTCGGGCTCGAGACCTGCATGACCCTGGGGATGCTCAGCGCCGAACAGGCGCGGCAGCTCGCCGCGGCGGGGCTCGACTACTACAACCACAACCTGGATACCTCCGAGCGCTTCTACGGCGAGGTCATCACCACGCGCACCTACCAGGACCGTCTCGATACCCTCGCGCACGTGCGCGCGGCCGGGTTGCGGGTCTGTTGCGGGGGCATCCTCGGCATGGGCGAGGACGTCGACGACCGCGCCGCGTTGCTGCAGACGCTGGCGAACCTGCCCGAGCACCCCGAGAGCGTGCCCATCAACCAGCTCGTCCCGGTCCCCGGCACGCCGCTGGAACATGCCGCGCCGCCCGACCCGCTGGACTTCGTGCGCACCGTCGCGGTCGCGCGCATCGTCCTGCCGCGCAGCACGGTGCGCCTGTCGGCGGGGCGCACGGCGATGAGCGACGAGCTGCAGGCCCTGTGCTTCCTCGCCGGCGCGAATTCCATCTTCTACGGCGACCGGCTGCTGACCACGGGCAACCCCGCGAGCGAGCACGACCGGCGGCTGTTCGCACGCCTGGGTATCCACCCGGCGCCATGAGCGCGCCGTTCGCCGCACGCCTGCACGCCGACCTCGAGGCGCGCCGGCGCGCCGGGCTCTACCGCGCGCGCCGGGTGCGCGACGGGATGCCGGGGGCGGAGGGCGTAATCGACGGCCGCGGGCGGCTGGTCTTCTGCAGCAACGACTATCTCGGTCTGGCCGCGCATCCGGCGCTCGGCGCGGCGCTCGCCGAAGGCGCGCGCCGCTACGGCACGGGCAGCGGCGCCGCGCACCTGATCACCGGCCACTGCCGCGCCCATCACGCCCTCGAGGAGGAGCTGGCGGCGTTCGTCGGCCGCCCGCGGGCGCTGCTGTTCTCCACCGGCTACATGGCCAACCTCGGCGCGGTCGCGGCGCTGCTCGGGCGCGGCGACCGCGTCTTCGCGGACCGCCTCAATCACGCCTCGCTGCTCGACGCCGCGCGCCTGTCGGGCGCGCGGCTGGTGCGCTACCGGCATGCCGACGCCGACGCCCTGGGCCGCGCCTTGGCGCGCCCACTCAAAGACCGCGCCTTGGCGCGGCCACCCAAAGACCGCGCGCCGGCGCGCCGGTCCGAAGGCCGGGCGCTGGTGGTCAGCGACGGGGTGTTCAGCATGGACGGAGACCTCGCGCCGTTGCCCGCGCTCGCGCGTACGGCGCGCGCGCACGGCGCCTGGCTGATGGTCGACGACGCCCACGGGCTGGGCGTGGTCGGTCCGCGCGGTCGCGGCGTGCTCGATCACTACGCGCTCGATGCGGACGCGGTGCCGGTGCTGGTGGGCACGCTCGGCAAGGCGTTCGGCACCTTCGGCGCCTTCGTCGCCGGCGACGCGGACCTGATCGAGACCCTGATCCAGCGCGCACGCACCTATATCTATACGACCGCGCCGCCGCCGGCCCTAGCCGAGGCCACCCGCGCCGCCCTGCGCATCGCGGCCGCCGAGCCGTGGCGGCGCGAGCGCCTGCATGCGCTGGTGGCGCGTTTCCGCGCCGGGGCGCAGGCCGCCGGCCTGCCCCTCGGCGCCTCCACGACCCCGATCCAGCCGCTGGTGACCGGCTCCGCGGAGCGCGCCGTGGCCCTGTCGGCGGCGCTGGAGGCGCGCGGGATCCTGGTGAGCGCGATCCGCCCGCCGACCGTCCCGCAGGGCACCGCGCGCCTGCGCGTGACTTTCTCGGCACTGCACGAGGAGGCGCACGTGGACCGCCTGCTCGCCGCGCTCGCCGAGGTCTGGCCGGCGGCGGAGGCCGGGTGCGCATGAGCCTGTACGTAGAGACCCTGGGCGCGGGCCCCGACCTGGTGCTGCTCCACGGCTGGGGGCTGGACGGCGCGGTCTGGGGGCCGGCGGTCCCGTATCTCGACGCGGGTCCGGGGGGGCGGCGGCGCCTGTCGATCGTCGACCTGCCCGGCCACGGATTCAGCCCGGCGCCGCCCGAGGGGTTCGCGCTCGAAGGGGCCGCGCGCGCGGTCGCCGCGGCGGTGCCGCCCGGCGCCGTCTGGCTCGGCTGGTCTCTGGGGGCGCTGGTGGCGCTGGCGGCGGCGCTCGCCGGCGCCCCGGTCGCGGGCTTGATCCTGACGGGGGCCACGCCGCGTTTCACGCGGGCGCCCGACTGGCCCGCGGCGCTGGAGCCCGCGGTGCTCGAGGCCTTCGCCGCCGATCTCGAGCGCGACCCGGAGGCCACGCTGCGCCGATTCCTGTCGCTGCAGACGCGCGGGGCCGAGGGCGCGCGCGCCACGCTGCGGGCGTTGCGCTCGGGCGGGCTGCGCCGTGCCGCCGCGCAGCCCGCGGCCCTGCGCGGCGGGCTCGAGGTGCTGCGCACCGCGGACCTGCGGGCGCGCCTCGCGCACCTGCGGATCCCGGTGACCGTGATCAGCGGCGCGCGCGACACCCTGGTGCCGCCGGCCGCCTCCGAGGCCCTGGCCGCCGCGGTGCCCGGCGCCGGGCATGTGCTCATTCCCGGCGCCGGACACGCGCCCTTCCTGTCGCATCCGCAGGCCTTCGCGGCGGCGGTCGCGGGGTCGGCCCGTGCCTGACGGGCGCTGGGACCGCGGGCGGCGGCGGGTGCGCCTGGGCTTCGAGCGCGCCGCGGGGGACTACGACCGGGTCGCCGTGCTGCAGCGCGAGGTGGGTGCGCGGCTGCTCGAGCGGCTCGATCTGTTGCGCGCGTTCCGCCCGCGGCGGGTGGCCGACCTCGGGGCGGGGACCGGGCGCGCCGCCGCGGCGCTCGCGGCGCGCTACCGCGGCGCGCTGGTGGTGGCGCTGGACTGGTCGGGTGCGATGCTCGCGCGCGCGCGCCGCCGCGGGCCGTGGTGGCGGCGCCCGCGCTGCGTGTGCGCGGATCTCGAGCGCCTCCCGTTCGCCGACGCCAGCGTGGATCTGGTGTTCTCGAATCTGGCGCTGCAGTGGTGCCCGGCGCCGGACGCGGCGTTCGCGGAGTTCCGTCGCGTGCTGGCCCCGGGGGGTACGGTGCTGTTCTCGACCTTCGGACCCGACACCCTGCGCGAGCTGCGCGCGGCCTGGCGCGGCGTCGACGGGCGCGAGCACGTCAATCCCTTCCTCGACCTGCACGATTTGGGCGACGCCCTGGTGCGTGCCGGGCTGGCGGAACCGGTCATGGACGCCGAGCGGCTGACGCTCACCTATACGCGGGTCGAGGACCTCCTGCGGGACCTCAAGGGGCTCGGCTCGCGCGCGGTCGACGAGGGGCGCCCGCGCGGTCTGACCACCCGCGCCCGCCTCGCGGCCATGGCGCGCGCCTACGAGTCCATGCGCAGCGGCGGGCGCCTGCCGGCGAGCTTCGAGGTGGTGTACGGACATGCCTGGGGGCCCGCCGCGGGACAGCCCCGGGGAGGCGCCGAGGCGCCGGTCGCCGTCGCCGTGCCGGTGCGCGGGGGCGGACCGGCACGGCGCGGGGGGCGGCGGTGAGCACGGGCTATTTCGTCACCGGGACCGACACCGGCGTGGGCAAAACCGTCGTCAGCCTCGGCTTGGTGCGGGCCTTCAAGGCCCGCGGCCGGCGGGTCGCGGCGATGAAGCCGGTGGCCAGCGGGTGCACGGAGCAGGGCGGGGCGTTGCGCAACGACGACGCGCTCCGGCTCCAGGCGGAGGCCTCGGTGGCGCTGCCCTACGAGACGGTGAACCCCTATGCCTTCGCCCCGCCCATCGCCCCGCACCTGGCCGCCGCCGAGGCCGGCACCTGGATCTCGATCGCGCGCATCGCCGCGCAGGTGCGGGAAGTGCAGGCGATGGTGGAGACGCTGATCGTCGAGGGCGTCGGCGGCTGGCGCGTCCCGCTCGACGAACGCGAGACGGTCGCGGAGCTGGCCGCGGCACTCGGTTTTCCGGTGGTGCTGGTGGTCGCGGTGCGCCTGGGTTGCCTCAACCACGCCCTGCTCACGGTGGAGAGCATCCAGCGCGCCGGCCTGCCGCTGGCCGGCTGGGTCGCGAACCGCCTCGACCCGGCGTGTCTGCGCGCGGATGCGAACGTGGACACCCTGCGCCGGCACATCCCGGCGCCGCTGCTGGGGGAGCTGCCGCGCCTCGCGCGCGTGGACCCCGCAGCGGCCGCCGCCTGCCTGCGGCTCGACGGCCCGGATTGGTGAGCCTAAAAACGTGTATTACCCTGCCCCTGCCAGGCGATTTGGCGGAGGCCGAAGCCAGTTCACCCCCGTCAGCATGGTCATCAGGTGTTCACACACCCGCCGCCAGACGGCAGTGGGGTCTAAT
>Ga0256829_1000168_pt1 | contig 83906 bp, 73 predicted proteins | sample 131447metaG_FD_185979 | JGI IMG/M metagenome (GOLD analysis project Ga0256829, IMG submission 185979) | Hydrothermal vent microbial communities from Lau Basin, Pacific Ocean - 131-447 | ecosystem: Environmental > Aquatic > Marine > Hydrothermal vents | place: Pacific Ocean: Lau Basin | collected... | reverse complement strand
GGGTGGTTTGGGGTGGTGTGGGGTCGGTCTGCGCGGAGAGCCCGAGAGCGGGGAGGAAAGCCCCTAGGAGGGCGAGAAGGATGGGGGTGGATGGGGGCATGGTGGGATTTTAGCGTGTACCAACATATTGCGGGGGGTTGGGTGGTGATCTGTGTGATGTCGTTGAAAGTTGCCTGATTTCGGGGGATTCCGGGCGGTGCGGATGTCGGGGTTTGTGTGTGTGTAGGGGGTATGGCCTGAATTGGGAGGGAACCCTCGGGTCTCGGTTTGATTGGTGGGTGAAATGTCCGATGAGGACGATCTCTCGATCGTGGAGCTGAGCCCTGATGAGCAAGGCAGAGAACAACGAAGGCGAACTGCGTGGATTTTCCGCGATGGATCTTCGTGTGATCAATGAGGAGCTTTATCGATTGAAGCACGGGGGGGAATCCCGTGGTGCTTGCAAACGTGTGAACACGCGGTACACGCCGGCGCACACGATGTGCCGGGCTCGGATTGAGCATGGGGGTGGGTCCGGGGTGGATCGTTTGGTGTATGTGGTGGATCTGAGTACGAACGGGATCGGGTTGATCCATCACGGGTACATCCATCTGAACACGACGATCCGTGTGGAGATGCTGACGACGGACGGTGAGCGTGTGTATCTGCGCGGGACGGTGCGTTGGTGCAGTTATCTTTCGGGGAACCTGCACATGCTGGGGTTGCAGCTTGTGGAGCCCGCGAACCCGAAGCACTTCGTGGACAGCGCGGTATGGCTGAGTCAGCCCGAGGACAATGTCGATCGGTACTGGTCGGTGCGTCGTCGTGCGTTGTATATGAATGACGAGCCGCTTGAGCACGGCGCGATGAAGATGCTGCTGGAGAACGCGAACATCGACTGCATCCCCGCGGCGACGGTGGGCGCGGCGTTGGATTCTGTGGACACGGGTCAGTTTGATCTTGTGATCATGGAGGACCAGGTGGACGGGACGGGGTGCGAGGAGGTGGTGCACTCGTTGCAGTCTCGTTTGTACGCGGGTCCGGTGGCGGTGCTGACGACGAACCGTGGTCGGGTGGAGGATCAGGCGATCGCTGCTGGTGCGAATGTGGTGATCGATAAGCCCGTTCAACTGAATACGATGCTGACGATTCTGCGGGATCTGTTCGAGGAGTCCGAGGATCCGACGAACGGGTCGTCTCCGGTCTATACGTCGTTGAGCACGGAGCAGTGTTCGAACGAGAGCTTGTCGGGGTATCTGAGCGCGGTTGCGGACATGGCGCACAAGCTGAACACGTGCATTGCTGCGGATGACACGGCGGGGGCGCTCAAGATCTGTCGATCGCTGCACTCGACGGGGGCCGGGTATGGGTTCGAGATGCTTTCGGACACGGCGGGGGCGGCGGTGAACGCGTTGAACGCTTCGGCTTCGGTGCTGGAATCGAAGTCGGATGTGCGTCGGTTGATCCGGATGATCGGTCGGTTGCGTGGTCGTGACGGGGGTGGGATGGCGGCGTAACGGCGGTGGAGTGGGATCCGGGGGGATCTGGGGGGGGATTCTCTGAAATCGGTGGATTCTCGGGCGTTGTGGGGCATGTTGTGTCGCCGCTGATGGGTATCGGTTTCGGTGCTCTGGGGTGCGTGGGGTGTCTCGCGCGGCGGCGGGTGCTTTCCTGGGAGGGAATCCACGATGAACGGTTCCAAGATGATGTGTGTGGTTGCGGTGTCGGCGCTTGCGGGGTCCGCGATGGGCGGTGTGAGCGGCGATTGGTTGATGAGCGACTTTGACGGTGGGTTTTACTCGTACGAGCAGGGGTCGGGGGCCGCGGTATCGATCGGGTCGATCCCGAGCGATGTGATCGGGATCGAGTTTGATGGGAGCGGGAACCTGTTCGCGATGACGACGTTCGTGGGGGGTGGCGCGTTCTACTCGATCAACCCGGCGAACGGTTCGTGGTCGCTTGTGGGGAACTCGGGGTTGTCTCAGCCCATCGAGGGGGACCTTGCCTGGGATTCTCGTTCGGGTCAGATGTACGGGTGCTATGGGGATGCTTCGAGCAACTCGTTGTACACGATCGACACGATGACGGGTGTCGCGACGGTGGTGGGCGCGATGGAGGAGGACGACATCTCGGGCTTGGTCTTCGACGGCTCGGGTCGTCTGTGGGGTGTGGACACGAACACGAATGTCGGTGGTGTCGCGGATCTCGTGGAGATCGACAAGAGCACGGGGGGTGTGCTGTCGCGTGTGTCGCTGGGGATCCAGATCAACGGGCCGCTGCTCGGGATGGATATCAACGACATGACGGGCGAGATCTACATGGCGATGGACAACGGGAACTTCTACAGCGTTGACGTGGACATGGGGCTCGCGACGTTCGTGGACACGCACGGGGTGTTTACGGCGACGGGTCTTGCGTATGGGGTTCCTGCGCCGGGTTCGGTGATGGCGCTTGTGGGCGCAGGGCTTGTGGGGGTTCGTCGTCGGCGTTGAGTGATTTGAGCGCTGGAGTGAGAGAAGGCCGCCGCTTTTTTTAAGCGGCGGTTTTTCTATCGATTCGCTTGGAATGATCGGAGATTTCTGAGTTTAGAAAGACGCGCACGGGTAACTGTTTCATTTTTAAGTTATCCGGGTGCCGCGCAGAGCGATCACACTCCTGTTATGTTGTTGCCTCGTGTCTTGATCTTTCATACCGATCGGAGGGAAGAATGAAAAACGCACTTCTTGGGATCACACTGGCGTGTCTGTCGGGAACTTGCTTCGGGGCTTCGGCGGACCACATCGTGGAGCACCGTGCAGAACTGGACCATATTGCGTGCCCTCCTCGGGCTGCGCCGGTCCCGTTTGAGCGATCGACGACGGAATCTTTCGACGGCGAGATCTGGGGTTCGCTGGTCGATATCAGTCGATCCGGGCTCTTCGGGAAGAGCGTTGTGCTTCCGCTTCACGATGGGCGGCGGGTTTCGGGTGTGCTGATGGATGGGAGCGAGTATGCGTTTGGTGGGTGGTCCGGGTGGGGGCTCATCGATGATCGTGAGGGCGGGGTGTTCACGATCGGGATCAAGGACGGGGCGATGTGCGCGACGATCGAGCGGGGTTCCACCCAGACGAGGGTGCGGAAGGTTTCGACGAGCGCATTGAATCGTCGGGGCGGGGTGGATGTGCTTGTGGAGTCGCGTTCGCTCGGCGCGAATGTGCAGTCCACCGCGGGGTTCCGGGCGCTCGAGGAGCTTGAGTTCGGGACCCTGGGCGCGAACTCGGTGCACAACTTGCTTGTGGTATACTCGAGCGATTTCGAAGCGGCGCTGGGTACGGGTGGGAACCCGGGGACCCGGGCGGACGCGATCGCGTTCTTTATGAACGCGGTTGCGGGGTACAACACGTTGTTTGCGGCGAACGGGATGGCGGTGACGTCGAATCTGATTTACGCGTATCCGAACCAGTATCCGGGGAGTGTCACGACCATCGGGTTTGATGAAATGGTGAATCCGAACGATGGCGTGATGGATGAGATGTATGAGGTCCGCGAGTTGGTCCAGGCGGATCTTGGGACGTTCCATCGGTACGGTGGTCCGACGGGGAGCCCTGCGGGGAAGTCTCAGGGGTATGTGCCGAGCGGAAATCAGTGGCTGTACTCATCGGCGACCTTTCTTGATGGTGGTTTGAGTGCACACGAGGTCGCGCACAGCATGGGGATGGCGCACGGGATCAACGACAACATCACGCCGCACCCGTCGATCCCGTATGCGTACGGGTACTGCGAGGCGGTTTCGGGCGAGCAAACGATTATGGGTTTCCAGGGCGGCCCTTGCTTCAGTGGTTTGCTGCTTGCGTATTCGAGCCCGAATGCAGTACATCCGGTGTCGAATGAGCCGCTCGGGATTTCGGATGTGATCGACGGTGTTCGAGCGATGAACGAGACGGCGCCGATCATCGAGGGGTTCCGGTCTGGTACTCCTGTGTTCCCCGACTGCGACGGGGACGAGATCCTTGATGTGATCGAGATCGCGCACGGCACGGCGCAGGACTGCAACGGGAACCTGATCGATGATGTCTGCGACATTTCGAGCGGGTATTCGACGGATTGCAATCTCGACGGGATCCCGGACGAGTGTCAGTTGATGGACCTGTCGCCGACGGTGGTTGAGACGGCGCAGATCGGGGCGGTGAGCGAGTTCACGGTGGATTTCACGGGCTCGCCTACCGTGTACTCCGAGCTGACGGTCACGCTTGAGCTGAACGCGAAGATGGTCGCTTCATCCGATTGGGAGGTGTACATCAACGGCGTGTATCAGGGTGTGATGTTTGATTCGGGGGCGATCACGAGTGGCTGCGGCACCCAGCACAGCGACTCGCTGACGATCCCGCTGTTTATCGGCGATGTGGAAGATATCGAGTTCGTGATCACGCAGGGATCGATCAATGGTGGATTCCCTTCGTGCGCCTCGCAGGTGACGGTGACGCTCGAGTACCACACGGATGATGCGCCGTTCGATATCAACCGGAACGGGGTCTTTGATGCGTGCGAGGCGGGCTGCTCGCCTTACGACATCAGCGCGCCGTTCGGGGTGTTCGATGAGAACGATGTGAAGCAGTGGCAGGTCTGGTATGACGCTGGGAGCCTGCTCGCGGACTTCGCTGCCCCGTATGGGCAGCTCAACTTCTTCGATCTCTCGGAGTTCCTCACCGGGTACAGCGCGGGTTGCCCTTAACACGGTTTCGCGGTATCAGATGATGAACCCGGGCGGGATCTCCCCGCTCGGGTTTTTTAGTCGAGGATTCGGATGTCGGCGTTGAGGAGTTGGCGTTCGTCCTCGGTCAGCTCTTCCCATTCATCGAGCGAGAGCCATGTGTCGATTTTCGGGCTCAGAAGATGACTCGTGTCGTGGGAAGTCGGTCGTGCGCCGCCGTCGTCGTCTCGATCAGCGCCGAGGGCCCAGAGTCTCGGCTTTCCGTTTACGAGCGTGTAGCGGAGTGGCTCCCCGGAGTAGAGGTCGATGGGTGGGATGGGGAGGGATTCGGGGTCGAGGGCTTGGAGCGATTCCGGGAATGAGCCGTGCCTGGCTCGGTGGCGATAGATCGCGAGTGCGGCTGTGGTGTTGATGGTGTTGTAGTGTGATTTGAAGGCGAGTCCGATCTGCACGCGCCAGATGTAGGTGAGTGTGTAGACGGGTATGTATGCGGCGATGGTATCGGGCGCAAGATTGGATGCGATCGCGTTGCTCAAGCGGAGTGCGCCTGTCGATGCGGGATCGGAGTCGAGATCGGCGCAGATGGCGTTTGTCAGTTCGGCATGGATGCGGATCTGATCACCGATCGGGGCGAGGGGGGTTCTGTCGTCGAGGTCCGACGGGCTCTGGTTGATCGTGTGCGGTGAGGTGAACGACTGGTGGATGGATTGCGCCTGCTCGCGGTATTCCCGGGCGATTGATTGTGGGTCGTCTGATGCGAACTGGGCGCGGAGTTGCCATACGGTGATGGCGTGTTCGGCTCGAAAGACGCGCGCCGGGTCATCGTTGAGCTGTTCAAGGACGATGGACTGGAGTTTGGCGAGTTGGGTGTCGCTGAAGAGGTCCGGGTCGTATGAGACGAGTTCGAGGATTGATTCAGCGATGAAGTCTCGCATGGCGAGTTGGCTGAGCCATGTGATGGCATCTGTGAGTTCGAGCGCGTGGTTGGCGAGATTCGAAGCGGACTGGAAGCGATCGACGGCGGCGTCGGTGTTGCCGATGGTGGCTTGGAACATGGCGCTTGAAATGAGATAGACAGCAGCGTGGCGGAGCGGCGAGATGTGGTCGGTCGCGCGGTTCGAGAACTGGTCGATGGGCGCAAGTGTTTCGGGAGACTCGATCGCTGCGCCTAGGTGCGGACGCTGTGCGAGTTCATGGAACGTTTCGAGTTCGTCGGCGAACTCCTCGTGGAGGATGATCGCGTCTTGCCAGTATTCGTTCCAGGGCCGCGCGTCATGAAGGGTGCCGGACGGGAAGTGCTTGGTACGTTTGCTTATTTCGAGGAAACGCTCGTGGGAGAATGCTTCCAGGGTCACTTGGATCGCATCGCTGATACGTTCCGAGCTTGGGACTGAATCGACCCATGTGTTCCATTCGGTCCGGAACTCTCCGAAGTCTTTCCCGGGATCTGGGGTAGGTTGTGCGATCGATGGTGCGGCTGCGCCCGAGAGCACTATCAAGATAGCGAGACGATGCGGGATCACGCTTCGTCGTTCTGGGCGAGGTTGGCGACGACGGTGAAGTCTTCGAGGGTGCTGGTGTCCTGGGTGATCTCGGTGTCTCCTGCGGCGATGGAGCGGAGGAGTCGTCGCATGATTTTGCCGGATCGGGTTTTGGGGAGGGCGGCGGTGAAGCGGATCATGTCGGGCTTGGCGATGGCGCCGATTTCCTGGGCGACGTGGTCCCGGAGGGTTTTGATGAGTTCGTCGCTGGCTTCGAAACCGGGGGCGGGGGTGACGAAGGCGGCGATGCCTGTGCCTTTGATTTCGTGGGGCATGCCGACGACGGCGGCTTCGACGACGGACTCGTGGGCGACGAGTGCGGATTCGACTTCCATGGTTCCGAGGCGGTGTCCCGAGACGTTGATGACGTCGTCGGTTCGTCCCATGATCCAGAAGTTTCCGTTGTCGTCGATGCGTGCGTTGTCTCCTGCGGCGTAGTAGGGCTGGCCGTCCTTGGCGACGGTGGACCAGTAGGTGTCGATGAAGCGTTGGCGGTCGCCGTAGACGCCGCGGAGCATGCTTGGCCAGGGTTTGCGGATGGCCATGAGTCCGCCTTGGTTCGGTGGTGTTTCGTTTCCGGCTTCGTCGCAGACGACGGCGTCGATTCCGAGCATGGGTTTGGTGCACGAGCCCGGGGTGGTGGATGTGGCGCCGGGGAGGGGGGTGATGACGTGGCCTCCGGTTTCGGTTTGCCAGTAGGTATCGACGATGGGGCAGATGTCTCGTCCGATGTGTTTGCGGTACCACATCCATGCTTCGGGGTTGATGGGTTCGCCGACGGTGCCCAGGACCTGGAGGGAGGTGAGGTCGGCGCTCGCGGGGTGTTCGTTGCCCCATTTCATGAAGGCGCGGATGGCGGTGGGCGCGGTGTAGAACTGGGTGACGTTGTGGCGCTGGACGATTTGCCAGAAGCGCGCGGGGGTGGGGAAGTCGGGTCCTCCTTCGTACATGAGGGTGGGGACTCGGTTGGGGAGGATGCCGTAGACGATGTAGGAGTGTCCGGTGATCCAGCCGCAGTCGGCGGTGCACCAGTAGACCTGGTTCTGGTCGGGGATGAGGTTGAAGGTGAGGCGCGCGGTCATGGCGGTGTAGACCATGTAACCCGCGGTGGTGTGGACGATGCCTTTGGGTTTGCCTGTGGAGCCCGAGGTGTAGAGGAGGAAGAGCATGTCTTCTGCGTCCATGGGTTCGCAGGGACAGTCGGGGGAGGCCTGGTCGGTTTCGGTGGACCAATCGAGGTCGCGGCCTTTGGTGAGGTTGACCTCGCAGTTGGTGCGCGCGAGGACGAGGACGGTTTCGATGGGGGAGTCTGCGCCCATCTGTTCGATGGCGTCGTCTACGTTTTGTTTGAGGGGGACGACCTTTCCTCGGCGCCATGAGCCGTCGCAGGTGAGGATGGTTTTTGAGGATGCGTCGAGGACTCGATCGGCGATGGCTTGGGCGCTGAATCCTCCGAAGATGACGGAGTGGGGCGCGCCGATGCGGGCGCATGCGAGCATGGCGATGGCGAGTTCGGGGACCATGCCCATGTAGATGGTGACGATGTCGCCTTTTTTCACGCCGCGTGCTTTGAGGACGTTGGCGAGTTTGGAGACTTCGTCCTTGAGCTCGTTGTAGGTGATGGTGCGTGTGTCTTTGGGTGTGTTGTCGGCGTTTGTGGGTTCGCCTTCCCAGATGATGGCGGGGTCGTCGCCGTGGCCGTCGTCGATGATCTTGTCGATGCAGTTGTCGGCGACGTTGGTCTGGGCGCCTTTGAACCACTGCGCGTCGGGGGCGTTGTATTCGAGGACGGAATCCCAGGGTTTGGTGAAGCGGAAGTCTTTGGCGACGTCGGCCCAGAAGCCTTCGGGGTCATCGATGGAGCGTTTGTGCTGCGCGTCGTAGTCGGCGATGGAGTCGATGAGCCACTTGGGGGCGCCGACTTCGGTCGCTTTGGGGGGTTGGAAGACGCGGGTCTCGGAGAGGGTGGATTCGATTGATTTCTCGGTCATGGTCAAGAAGCTCCGACGTTTGAAGGCCGGAGCATTCTATCAACATCTCCGGGATGAACGGTGGCTGGTTAATCGCCTTGTTGGGGCGGGGGGACCTGCATTTCGTGGGCTTCACCTGCGCCGCTCGGGACGCGGATGTTCTCGATGAGGTCCTGGATTTCCTTTGAGGGGGGTTTGGTGATGAGGGAGACGGCGATGGCGACGGCGAAGTTGACGCACATGCCGATGGAGCCGATGCCTTCGGGGGAGATGCCGAAGAGCCAGTAGTCGGTTTTGCTCTTGGTGGAGTCCCAGGAGGTGAGGGCTTCGAGGAGCCCGTTGGCCCAGTTGAACTTGAAAAGGACGATGTAGACGGCGGTGAAGGTGATCCCGGTGATCATGCCTGTCACGATGCCTTCACGGGATGCTCGTTTTGAGAAGATCCCGAGGAGGATACAGGGGAAGAAGGACGATGCGGCGAGCCCGAAGGCGAGGGCGACGACTTCGGCGACGAACCCGGGGGGGTAGATGCCCATGAGCCCGGCGAAGAAGACCCCGAGCCCTGCGGCGCCACGCGCGACCCAGAGTTCTTTCTTCTCGGAGATGTTGGGCATGAAGACGCGTTTGAGGAGGTCGTGGGAGACGGAGGTGGAGATGACGAGGAGGAGCCCTGCTGCTGTGGAGAGGGCGGCGGCGAGGCCGCCGGCGGCGATGAGCCCGATGACCCAGTTGGGGAGGTTTGCGATCTGTGGGTTTGCGAGGACCATGATGTCACGGTCCACGTAGAGCTCGTTTTCGTTGGAGGTGGGTGTGTTGGTGATGGCGCGGTTCCCGTGGGGGGTGCGCCCGGTTTCGTCGGTGGCGGAGGTTGCGAAGAGGGGTTTCTTTTCTTCGAAGGGTGCGCCGGCGCGGTATTGGATTTTGCCGTCGTTGTTTTTGTCGATCCATGCGAGGAGCCCGGTGTCTTCCCAGTCTTTGAACCACTGGGGGACGGTGAGGTCGTCGGCGCCTGCTTGGTCGGGGTTGTAGACGGCTTCGTTAATGGTGGCGATGAGATTGGTGCGTCCGAAGGCGCCGACGGCGGGGGCTGCGGTGTAGAGGATGGCGATGAAGAAGAGGGCGTAGAAGGCGGACTTGCGCGCGTCGCGGACTCTGGGGACGGTGTAGAAGCGGATGATGACGTGGGGGAGCCCTGCGGTTCCGACCATGAGGGCGAGGGTGATGGCGAAGATGTCGATGGTGGACTTTGTGCCGTCGGTGAAGGCGTTGAACCCGAGTTCCTGGTTGATGGAATCGAGTTTGTCGAGCATCCCGACGGATTGGCCGTCGGCGAGGGCTGTTCCGACGTCTCCTCCGAGGGTGTCCATGAATCCGAACTGGGGGATGATGTTCCCGGTGAGGAGCATGGACATGAAGATGGCGGGGACCATGAAAGCGAAGATGAGGACGCAGTACTGGGCCACCTGGGTGTAGGTGATGCCCTTCATGCCTCCGAGGACGGCGTAGACGAAGACGATGGCCATCCCGATGATGATGCCCAGGGTGATATCGACGTTGAGGAAGTTGGAGAAGACGACCCCGACCCCGCGCATCTGTCCGGCGACGTAGGTGAAGGAAACGAAGATCGCGCAGATGACGGCGACGACGCGCGCGACCTGAGAGTCGCAGCGGTCTCCGACGAAGTCGGGGACGGTGAACTTTCCGAACTTTCGGAGGTAGGGCGCGAGGAGGAGGGCGAGGAGGACGTAGCCCCCGGTCCAGCCCATGAGGTAGACGGAGCCGTCGTATCCGACGAAGGAGATGATTCCGGCCATGGAGATGAAGGAGGCGGCGGACATCCAGTCGGCGCCGGTGGCCATGCCGTTGGCGAGGGGTGGGACCCCCCCACCTGCGACGTAGAACTCGGAGGAGGAACCTGCGCGGGACCACCAGGCTATGAAGAGGTAGAGGGCGAAGGAGAGGCCGACGATGAGGAAGGTCCAGGTTTGTGCGTCCATGGGATCAGTCCTCTCTCAGGCCGTGCTTGCGATCGAGACGGTTCATGAGGACGACGTAGATCGCGATGAGGGCGACGAAGACGTAGATGGAGCCCTGCTGCGCGAACCAGAATCCGAGCTTGGCTTGTCCGATGCGGTAGTTGTTGAGTTGGTCCACGAGGAGGATGCCGCAGACGTAGGAGACGACGAACCAGATGGAGAGGAGCACGGCGAGGTACTTGAGGTTCGTGCGCCAGTATTGCTGGGCTTGGGTGGGTGCTGACATCGGAGCGCTCCGTTGGTGAGGTGCTTGATCGAGTCAGCGTACCAAAATCCGTTTGTTTGCGGGTGCGGGTGTGGTTTGTTTGTGTATGTGCGCGAAGAAAGCCCGGGGGATTGGGGTGAACCCTCGGGCTTTTGGTCGGTGTGCTGGGGCTTTCTATTCAGTAGCGGCGGTCGGATTCGTTGATCTCGACGTCGTTGGCGCTCATGTCTCTTCGGCGCATGAGCCCGTCGGGATCGAACTCCCAGTGTTCGTTGCCGTGGGTTCTGAACCACTGTCCTTTGTGGTTGCGCCACTCGTATTCGAAACGGACGGAGATGCGGTTGTCGGTGTAGGACCAGAGCTCCTTCATGAGTTTGTAGTCGAGCTCGTGGGACCATTTGTCTTTGAGGAAGTCGCGGATGGCGTCTCGTCCTGTGAAGAAGCGGTCTCGGTTGCGCCATTCGGAGCTTTCGGAGTAGGCGAGTGCGACTCGGTTCGGGTCTCGGGAGTTCCATGCGTCCTGGGCCGCTTGGACTTTGGCGCGTGCGGATTCGGGGGTGAAGGGGGGTTTGATGTCGGTGGGGCTTGGCATGGTGGGTTGGTCCGGGGGTGAGGTGTGGATGTGAAACCGGGCGCCGCGAGAGAAGTACGGCGCCCGGTGCACAAAGAAAGGGCTGGGGATTGGCGCGGGTTGGTGGCTGCGCGGAGGGGCTTTGAAAGGGCGCACGCTCTGGCGGGAGCGCGTCGCCCTGATCCTGGAGGGTGGTTCGGGAGGAGACGCGCGGGATCAGGCGTTTGCGGGTTGGGCGCTGACGAGGGGGAAGTCGATCTCGGTCTGCGCGATGTGGTTGATGTAGTTGGTGAAGATGTTGTGCGCGACGAGTGCGACGACTTCGACGAGTTCGGTGTCGTTGACCCCGGCGTTTCGGGCGCTGCTGATCTGGGATTCGGAGAGGTTTCCACGGGACTCGACGATGTCGGTTGCGAGGGTGAGGAGGGCTTCGACCTTGGGGTCGGAGGCGCGGGCGCTGAGGTTGTTGTTGAGCTCGGCTTCGTCGAGCCCGTTCATCTTCCCGATGGCGGTGTGCGCGGAGGCGCAGTAGTCGCAGGTGTTGACGCCGGCGATGGCGAGGGCGAGCTGTTCGCGGACGGGGGCGGAGATGGAGGCATTTCCGAGCGCGTCTCCGAAGGCGAGGGTGGCGGAGAGGGCGGCCGGGGCGTGGGCGATGGTGGCGTAGATGTTGGGAACCATCCCGAGCTTGGACTTGATGGCGCTGAGGAGCTGTGCGCCTTCGGGGGAGGCGGAGCTTTCGGTGAGGGGGGCGATTCGGGTCATGGTGCGTTCCTTTGCGTTTGGGTTCGTGTGCGGAGCGACGTGTGCTCCCTGTGCTCATATATACTTACTGATCGGTCAGTATATTTCAAGACTCTTGGAGAAAAATTCGCGGCTTCCAGAGGGCGTGAGGGGTGGAATCCGTGTTTTTTGGATGTGAGAGGCGAATCTGGGGCGGGATGGGTGACGAGTATCTATACTGATTCATCAGTATGCAGGACCGTGTTGGGGTGGTGGAAGGAGTTGGTTGATGCCTCCGAGTCGTCGTGATGAGTTGATCGAGGCCGCGATGCGGGTGTTTTACAGGAACGGGTTCCACAACACGGGGCTCGATCTGATCCTGAGCGAGAGCGGGATCTCGAGGATGACGCTGTACAACCATTTCAAGTCGAAGGACGAGCTGATCGTGGCGGCGCTTCGGAGACGGGACGAGGTGTTCCGGAACTCGATGATGAAGTGGGCTGAGGAAGCGAGTGCGGACCCGAGGGAGCGGGTGCTGGCTGTCTTTGACTGGCACGGGCGCTGGTTTGCTGAGGAGGGGTTTAGCGGGTGCATGTTCATCAATGCGACGGCGGAGTACGGGGACTCGGGGTCTCCGATGCGGAGGGTGTCTGCTGAGCACAAGCTGGAGATCGTGCGGTACCTGCGGGGGTTGTGCGAGGCGATGGGCGCCAAGGACCCCGGGGAGCTTGCGGAGCGTTTGAACCTGGTGCTGGAGGGGTCGATCGTGAACGCGCAGGTGGTGGCGCGGGTGGACAACAACGCGTTGACGACGGGGGAGGTGATCGCGCGGGCTCGGGCGATGGCGGAGGATTTGGTGAGCGCGGCGCTATGAGCGCTTAGTGCGCGGAGGTGACTCGGATGACTTCCTGGATGGAGGTCATGCCTGCGACGGCTTTGTTGATGCCGTCTTGGCGGAGGGAGTTCATGCCTCGTTCGAGACACATGCGGCGGAACTCGGAGACGTTGGGGTTGCGCGCGATGACGTCTCGGAGGGAGTCGTCCACGGCGAGCATTTCGTAGATGCCGACTCGGCCGGAGTATCCGGTGTTGCGGCATTTGTCGCAGCCCTGGGGCATCCACATTTCGTTGCTGGGGAGGCCGTTCATTTCGAGGAACTCGGCCATTTCTTCGGAGGGGGATTCCTGGGCTTTGCAGTGTGTGCAGAGGCGGCGGAGGAGGCGTTGGGCGAGGACGCCGTTGACGGCGGCGCCGACGAGGAAGGGTTCGAGCCCGATGTTGACGAGACGGGTGACGGAGGAGGGGGCGTCGTTGGTGTGGAGTGTGGAGAGGACCAAGTGGCCGGTGAGCGCGGCTTGGACGGCGGTGTGGGCCGTCTCGTGGTCGCGGATTTCGCCCAGCATGATGACGTCGGGGTCCTGACGGAGGAGGGCTTTGAGTGCTTTGGCGAAGGTCATGTCGATCTTCGCGTGGGTTTGGGTCTGGGTGATGCCGTCGAGGTGGTATTCGATGGGGTCTTCGACGGTGGAGACGTTGAGTTTGGTTTTGTCGATCTGACGGAGGGAGGAGTAGAGGGTGGTGGTTTTACCAGAGCCCGTGGGACCCGTGACGAGGAGGATGCCGTGGGGTTGGTGGATCTGGTTTTTCCAGATCGCGAGTGTTTCCTCGTCGAAGCCGAGGTCTTCGAGTTGGACGTTGATCGACTTGGTGTCGAGGATACGCATGACCACCTTCTCGCCGTACCCGGTGGGGAGGGTCGAGACACGGAGGTCGAGTTTGCGGCCTTGGACGGTGCATCGGATACGGCCGTCTTGGGGGACGCGTCGTTCGGAGATGTCGAGGTCGGCCATGATTTTGAGGCGCGAGGTGATCGCGGCGGACATGGCCGGGGGCGGGTTCATGGACTCGAAGAGGACGCCGTCGATGCGGAGACGGACTTTGATTTTGTTTTCGCCGGGTTCGATGTGGATGTCGGAGGCGCCTTCTTTGACGGCGTTTTGGATGATGTAGTTGACGTAGCGGATGACGGGTGATTCGCCGGCCTGGGCTTCGAGATCGACGGCTTCGGCGCTGTCGCGTTTGGAGACTTCGACGTCTGCTTCGTCTACGTCGGCGAGGATCTCGGAGAGGTCCACGTCTCCGGAGTCTTCGTGCCCGACCATGTTGAGCGCGGCGCGGACATCGGAGGGGGTAACGATGACGGGTTTGACGCTCGAGACGCGGAGGCGGGAGGAGATTTCGTCGAGGGTGAAGACGTCGTCGGGTTGGACGGTCCCGATGACGACGCGGGTGCCTTCGGTGCGGAGAGGGAGGACGAGATGGGTGCCGCAGAAGTCGGGGCCGAGTCGTTGGAGGAGTTTGCCGTCGAATCCGCCGTCGAGTCCTCGTTCGAGGTCGATGCGTTCGAAGCGGAGCCCGGCGGAGTGCGCGATGACTTCCTGGATCTTGGCTTCGTCGGCGCCTTGATCGAAGAGGATGTCGATGAGGGATGCGCCGGGGGATTGTTTGAGGACGTTCTCGGCTTGGGTGACCTGTTCCGCGGTGATCGCGCCCTTCTCGAGGAGGAGGGTTTTGAGATCGGAGGGGTTGGAGGAATCGGTGGAGTCGAGCGCGTCGGGATCGAGATCGGGTCGGTAGATCTCTTTAACGGCGCTTTTGACGCGCGGCTCGGCGAGGTCCTTGGGCTTCTCGATAACGGAGGGGTCGTGCTCGGCGTCCATCGCGGGTTCTTCTTCGGACCCGTAGCGGCGCTGACCGGAGGGCATGGACGGGAGGGGGGAGAAGGAGCCCGGGCGTTTGTCGAGACGGTGGGTGTCCTTCTCCTTCGGCTTTGGCGCACGGAGGGCGCGTCTGGGCTTGGATTCGGAGTCGTCCACTCCGAGCTGGTTCAGGATGTCATCGATGTCGGCCATGTTGGTGTTGGTGTGCTCGGCGCGTGTGTTATTTGAGTCGTTCGGTGGGCTCGCCCAGGGTGAGTTTGAAAACGAGTCCTTCGGCTTCGAGGATGACGCTCTGGCCGCTGATGGATTTGACGGTGAACTTGTCGTTGACGGTGGATCCGATCCGGACGGGTTGTCCGGAGATGCGTGCGACGGGCTTGGTTCCTCCGAGAATGGACTGGAGGTGGAGGTCGTTGGCTTCGTTCGCGATGGCTTCGAGGCGCATCTGTTCTTGGGCGGCGCGTTGTGCGGCGAGTCTCGCGGACTGGTCCATGGGGTTGGCTTTGGGCGCGTCGGTTTGCTGCGCGGGCGCGGCGTTTGCCATGGTGAAGGGTCGATCGGGGAGGGTGTCGGTGGACTCGAGGACGATGGCGACGGAGGACTCGTCGAGCCCGGTCATGACCTTGTCGAATCGCTTGATGAAGTCGGGGGTGGTGGTTTCGGGGGTGTAGTCAACGGCGACGGCGTTTTCCTTGATCCCGGCTTTCATCCCGATGGTGCGCATGCCGTAGATGGCGCCGACACCGATGGCGAAGACGACCCCGGCGAGGAGGACCTGGGTGTTGACTTTCTTCGCGGGTTGGCCGGTGACGGGGCTGAAGCCCGCGGAGGCGCCTGCGGCTTGTTCCTGGCTCGGGAGGTTGGGGACCCCGGTGAGCTCGTCGGGTTTGTTGAGATCGAGGAAGACGTTGGACGACCCCTCGGCGGAGTTGTTGTCCTGGGGTTCGGGTGCGAAGGGGTTGTGCTCGCTCACGAGGTGGCCTCCTCGGTCTTGAAGAAGATGCTCAGGGTGAAGTCGGCGCGGATCTCGGTTTCTTCGTTCGAGGTTCGTTCGACATCGAGATCGATGACACGGGTGATCCGGGGGAGTCGTTCGAGTTCGAGGAGGAAGTCGTAGAGCCCGGACCAGGAGCCCTCGGTGGTCATCTCGAGGGGTTGTTCTCGGTAGGTCGCTGCGGCGAGGGGTTTCTCGGATTTGAGCGTGGGGGCGGAGAGCCCGGCTTCGATGGCGAGTGCGGAGACCTGACGGACGATCTGGTCGATCTCCTTGTTGGTCGGGAGCATGGACTCCATCGCATCGATTCGATTGGTGAGTTGATCGTTGACGAGGATGAGGTCGTCGTTGCGTGCGGTTTCGGCGCGGAGTTTTTCGAGCATCTCCTGCTTGTGCTCGATCTCGGACTTGGCGCTCTCGATGTTCGCGTTCTGTGGTTTGAAGACGAGGAGATAGCTCACGACGGGGAGGAGGAGGACCGTCAGGAAGAGCACGAGTTCTCGGGTTCCGAACTGCATGGTTGTGGGCTCCTGTGGTGCTTATTCGTCGATGATCTCGACGCGGGCGATATCGAGCCCTTCGATGGGGATGGTCTGGGTCCCCTCGACGAGTCGCGCGTCGGCGGATTCGGGGAGGTTCATGGTGATGGAGAACTTGCGGTACTCGACGGAGTCGATGAGGGTGGTGTTGATGTACTGGAGCTCGACGCCGCGGAGGAGGGGGGAGGCCTTGAGGGAGGCGAGGTAGTCGGCGACAAGGTCGTTGTTCTCGGCGACACCCTGGACCTGGAGGGAGAAGGTGAAGCGCGGGGGGAGGACCTTGGGCTTTTCATCTTCGCCGTCTTTGTCCTTCCCGACGTTGCTGACCCCGATGGATTTGACCTTGCCTTTCCCGGCTTTGGGGTTCGGGGCCGGGGGTTTGACGCGGTCGCCTTCGAGGGTGATCTCGGTGAGGGTGAGCCCGGTTTCGACTCCACGGACGAGCTCGCCCATGAGGACGGAACGGGGGACCCGGTCGCGGAGGGCGGTGACGATCTCGGCTTTGTCGGTGAGCTCGATGCGTCGTTTCTCGAGTTCTTTGAGCTGCTCGATCTTGGCGGCTTCTTCCTTGAAGGCGGCGGCGACGACTTTCTGTTCGTCCCGGACCCGGCTCCAGCGTTGGTGGTTGACGGCGAAGGCGCCGATGACCCCGGCGAGGACGAGGACGAAAAGGAGGATGGCGAACATGCTCGCGCGGGCTTGGCCCTTGTTGCGGACGTATTCGGTGGGGAGGAAGCTTGCGCCGGATGTGTTGTGTTTGCTGGACATGGTCGCTCCGCTTGGGTGCGGGTGTGCACTGGGTCAGAGGTCGGTGGGGCTCAGGGCGCAGCCGACGGTGGTGGCCCATCCGGGTTGTGGTGAGGAGAGGTCGACGCCGGAGACGGGGATCTTGCCCGCGCGGGCGAGGGTGGAGAGGGGGTCGATGACTCGGGTTTCGAGACGGAGGACGCGCGCGAGGTGGGAGGAGATGGCGGGGTGGGCGGCGAGGCCTCCGATGAAGAGGGCGCGTCCGATGGGGACATCGGGGAGGGCGGACTTGTGGTAGCGGAGACACATGTTGATCTCGTCCACGAGGATCTCGGCTTGCTCAGCGAGATCGGGTTGTCGTTTGGACTTGGGTTTGGGCGTGGGGATCGGTGAGTCTCCCGACGCGCCGACGGTGACGGGCGCTGGGACGAGGGACTCGATCTCGGCGCGCATCTTGCGGGCTTCGTGCATGGTGCAGCGGAACTGTCGCTTGATAGCTTCGTCGAATGCGTTGGCGCCGTGCTCGATGGAGCGGGCGAAGACGATGGCGCCCTTGTGGACGATCATGACGAGGGTGGTCGCTGTGCCCAGGTCGATGACGAGGGTGGCTTGGGACTCGTCGTCTTTCTTGGTGGTGCTGGTGACGATGTGCTCGAGGGTTTCGAAGGCGTTGTGGATCCCGACGGGTTCGAGCTTGGCTCGTTTGATGGCGTCCATCATGCGGGAGACGAAGGCGCGGGAGGCGGCGAAGCAGACGAGCTCCTGCTTCCCGGGGTGGCGCTGTGTCGGGACGGGGCACGATCGCACGAGGAGGGCGCTGGGGTCGCACCCGAGTTTGGAGGACATGGTTTCGGCGGCGAGCTGGTCGGGGGTCGCGCCTTCGACGACGGGGACCTGGATGTGCTTGCACGAGACCTGCGCGGGGGGGATGACACATGCGGCGCGGAGCCCGGACATTTTCCCGGATCGGACGAGCTTGGGGAGCGCGTCGAACTGGAAGAGGATGCGCTTTGCGGGGTTATCGAGGAGGTCGTCGGGGGTGTCGAGCTGGGCGGCGGCTTGGATGCTCGCGGGTTCTCCGGGTCCGAGCTTGAGGACGCGGAGCGCAGAGACCCCGAAGTCCACGGCGAGGGGGTGGCCTTGGGGGCGCATGGAGTTCATCGAGGTGAGCGATGCTTTGAGTTGTTCGAAGACCTTGGGTTTGGGCATCGCTGGTTTCCTACCCACCCGGCGCGGCCGCGCGGAGCGCGCGGCGAGGGGTGGCGTAGAAGGACCATCGGTTGGATTCGGGGGGATGTGGGGCGGATCGGCGTGGTCTGGTGGTGCAGAAGAGGGGGCGGACCTTCGTGAGCGGCATGCGCGTCACAGACGGAACTCCGGGGTCAGATCGAGGCGATGATGCGTCCGAGAACGTCGGTGAGATTGGAGAGCGCGCCGTCGAGGTCCCAGCGTTGGGTGTCCCGGTTTCCGGTCGTGTTGGAGATGACCCGGAGCTCTCCGGTCCGGATATCGGGGTGGGCGCGTTTGGCGGCGAGGGCGCAGGAGGCGCCTTCCATCGCTTCGGCGATGGCGTTGGTGCGTTGGACGACCCCTTTCGCGCAGCCGTCGTCTCCGGAGCACCAGGAGACGGTCGCGATGGGTCCGGTGGTGTCGGTGATGGAGGCGAGGAGTTCGAGGAGGTCGGGGTCGTGGTGGATGGAGTCCCCGGTGTCGAAGGGCGCGAAGCCCATATCGGAGAGGGGGACGAACCCGGTTGGGGCCCCCACTCCTTCGTCGGCGAAGGCGGAGCGGGTGGCGGCGATGGACACGCCGATCCGGGGCGCGAGTTCGACGGGGAGGGCGCCGGCGATCCCGGCGCTGATGACGGTGGTGTAGGGGTGGAGGGCGCAGCAGCGCGCGACGGTTGCGGCGGCGCAGGACTTCCCGACCCCGGTCCGGACGAGGTCGATGGCCGGGTGGACGGTGATGGGTTCGTGCGGGGTGGTTTCGTGGGCGCGGGGGTCGAACGCGGTGAGCGCGGCGGCGAGTTCTCGTGGTGCGGCGAGGGCGATGAGGGCTCGGTTGGATTCGGAGATGAGCGCGTGCATGCGCGGGAAGGGTAGGGGTTAGGCCGCGTCCTGGTTGGAGACGTCGGGTTTGTGGGTGTCGATCTGGGGGTGATCGGTTTCGCTGTCCTGGTAGTCGTGTGCGGCGTTGATCATGCGTTTGGAGAGGGCGCGGAGGTCGAACTGGTGCTTGTCTTTGGGGTAGAAGTTGTCGGAGGTGACATCGATTCCCGAGCACTCGGCGATAACGATATCGGGGTGTTCGCGGAGATCGATGAGTTCCCCGAACTGCTCGTCTTCGAAGTGGAGGATCTCGTGGACGACGGGTCGGCACGGGTCGGTGGGGTCGTAATCGACGACGACGGCGCGTTGTCCGGTGTTGAGGTGGACGAGGGTCCCGGGGGGGTAGGCCGGGCAGACGGTGATGAGGGCGCGCATGACGACGGGGTCGATCCAGTCTTTGTAGGGGGGGGACATGAGCATGCGGAGGACCCGGACGACGGGGCGCGGGGGGTCGGGTGAGGGTTCGTCGTCGATGTGGGCGCAGGGGGAGGAGAGTCGGTCGAAGAGGTCGGCGACGCAGATGATGCGCGCGAAGACGTGGATGTCGGATCCGGAGAGCTCGACGTAATCGCCGTCGAGTTTTTTGCGTTTGGGGAAGCCCGTGCCGTCGAAGTGTTGGTGGTGGTGGAGGACGGCGGCGGCGGCGGTGGCTCCGAGCGAGCCCTGAACCCAGTCGTATCCGAGCTGGACGTGTTTGCGCCATCCTTCGTCTTCGAAGTCGTGGGTGGTGCGCCAGCGCTCGCGGACCTCGTCGGGGAGTCGGGTCATCCCGATGTCGTGGAGCATGCCGGCGACGCCGAGGTTGGTGACGTCCTTGGCGAGACGGGAGGGGACGTATTTGCGTTCACGGAGGAGGTAGAACCCGAGTTTGAGCCCGAGGAGCATGGCGAGGAAACCGACGTTCGCGCCGTGACGGACGGCGGGGTGCCCGGACCCGACGAGTTCGCCGATGAAGAGGGCGCCTTTGGGGTCTTCGAGGAGTCGCTCCATGAGGGCGGTCATGGAGTTTCGGTATTGGGTGAAGTCGAGCTTTGCGTGGGCTTCCTTTGAAGCGGCGTCGAAGGCGCTCGCGACGTCCGACGCGACGGCGGCTCTGGATTCGAAGACGTGGGGGTTGATGTATTGCTTGACGAGCTCCATGTTCGGATAGCGGATCCAGATCTCGGGGATGTGCATGTCCTGGAGTCGGGTGATGGTGTTCTCGGAGAGCTCGACTTCGGCGCGCAGGAGGATGGTGCCCGAGGCGGCTTTCGGGTGGTGGACGGGGAGGGCGAGGGTCATCCCGGGCTTGGCTTGGGAGATCGGGACGCGGAGCATTGATCCTCTCTGAGTTCGCGCGTGGACAGAGAGAGGATCGGATGGATCGGGGGGGATGTGTACGGAAAGGGTGGGCGATCAGGCGGATTGAGGGGAATACGCATAGACGACGTACCCGGTGTAGAGGAGGAGGAAGAGGATCGCGCCGGGCTTGGCGATTCTCGGACGTAGGAGGGTCCAGATCATGAACCCGAGCGCGACACCGAGCATGAAGAGGACGTGGAAGTCCATCTGGGTGTCCATGGTGAGGGGCTTGATGAGCGAGGTGATCCCGAGGACGGAGAGGAGGTTGAAGATGTTGGAGCCGACGATGTTGCCGACGGCCATGTCGGTGTGTTTTTTGACGGCGGCTCGGATGGTGGTGACGAGTTCGGGGACGGAGGTCCCGAACGCGACGATGGTGGCGCCGACGACGCCTTCGGGGACCCCGGCGCTGATCGCGACGCTCTGGGCGCCTTCGACGAGGACCTTGGCGCCGAGCGCGAGCCCGGCGACCCCGGCGGTGATGTAGACGAGGTCGATCCAGAGGGGCTTGGGGTTGTGTATTTTGTCGTCGGCTTCGTGGAGGATGTCTTCCTTGTGCGATTTGACGACGTAGAGGACGAAGGCGAGGAGCCCGACGACGAGGAGGGCGCCTTCGAGACGCGCGAGCTCGTGGTCGATGAGGAGGATGGTGGTCAGCGCGGTGATGGCGACCATGATGGGGATCTCGACGAAGCGGACCCGTTTGTTGATGGGGATCGTGGAGACGAGGGCGCTGACTCCGAGGATGAGGATGATGTTGGCGATGTTGGAGCCGACGACGTTGCCGATGGCGAGGTCGGTGACGTTCTGGAGGGCGGCGCCGACGGAGGCGAAGAGCTCGGGGGCGCTTGTTCCGAAGGCGACGACGGTGACCCCGATGGCGAAGGGGGAGAGCCCGAGGCGTTTGGCGAGTTGGGCCGCGCCGAGGACGAGCGCGTCGGCGCCGACGATGAGGACGGCGAGCCCGACGAGGATGAGGATGATGGCGATGGGGAGACTCACGGGGTGGTCTCCTGCGCGCGTGCTTTGGGGAGGAGGGTGTACCCGGGGTCGGTGTTGGGGACGAGGATGATAAGGACCTTGCGCGGGGGGATGTAGCGATCCCCGGGCGCGACGGTCCCGGATCCTCGTGTGGAGAGCATGCGTTCACCGAGGGTGCGGAGGTTGGGGGCGTTTGGGCCGGGGGTTTGATCGGGGTTGTCGGTGGGGTTGTCGGCGGTGTCCCAGGTGTTGTCGGGATCGTCGGCGACGAGGAGGAGCGCGTGGGAATCGTCGAGTTCGAGGTGGAGGGAGCGCGGGCCGAGGAATGAGCCCTGGTCGATGGGCTGGGTGGGCGCGAGCTGTCCGAGCGCGGGTCGGTTGTTGGGGTCGATGAGTTGGAGCGCGAGGTCGATGGCGATGCGCGAGGTGGGGCGCCCTTCGTCGTCGATGCGCGGGGTGGTCCAGGCGCGGGCGAGGAGGCGGGGTCGGCCGGTGATGGCGCGATCACGCGAGCCCTGGACCCGGACGGTTTGGTTGCTGAGTTCGCCCGCGCGGATGAGGGCGCGCCAGCGCGGGAACTCTCCGAGCCAGCGGTTCTCGATGACGCCGACGGACTTCTGGGATTGGAGGAGGGGCTCGAGGTCCTCGATGGGGATCTGGACCCAGCGGATCCCCCAGCTGCGCCAGCGTTGGAGATCGTCGTGCGCGATGGTGGTCTGCTCGGCGTAGGGCGCGAGGGATCGCGCGACGCGCGCGCCCGAGTCGTCCACGGTGAGGAGCTTCATCTCGACCCCGCGCGATGACGGGTCGGGATCAGGGCGCTGATCGACGAAGGGTTCGGGCGCGGCGATGTCCGTGAGCTTGGGGGGCTCTTCGGGGTGGTCCCAGGGCGCGGCGCAGGCGCTGAGGAGGAGCGCGAGCGCGGTCAGGATGAGGAATCGGGGGTTAGGCATCCGCGAAGGAGTTGATGCGGTCGATGAGGGCGCGGACGAGCCCGTAGTGGTAGCGGGTGTGTGTGAAGGCGAGTCTCGGGAGGTCGAGGTGGTCCTTCTCCTGGGGGTAGGGCTCGCGCATCTGGATGGAGCCCTTCTTGACGAGGGATCCGAACTCGTCGTTGAGGATCTGGACCTGCTCGTCGTTGAGGGGTTTCTTGAGACGGATGACGAGGTCGTCGCGGACGTAGCGGGAGGAGTGGTAGACGGAGTAGAACCTGGTGATGTGGTCGGCGGCGTCCTGGGGGTCCTTGGCGTGGTAGTAGAGGTTGTGGTCTTCGGGGGAGATCCACCCGCGTGCGGCGAGTTGGGTCTGGACGTAGTGGATCCATCCGTCCCAGTAGGAGCCGTGGTCTCCGGTGGTGTCGCCGTCCACGTAGACGACGGGGACGATGGAGGCCTTGCCTGTCTGGATGAGGGTGAGGGCTTCGAAGCATTCGTCGAGGGTCCCGAACCCTCCGGGGAAACAGACGACGGCTTCGGCTTGGGAGAGGAACATGAGCTTGCGTGTGAAGAAGTAGCGGAAGTTGATGAGTTTTTCGTCACCCGTGATGATGTCGTTCGCGGTGGTTTCGAAGGGGAGTCGGATGGCGACGCCGAAGCTCGATTCGCGCCCGGGGCCTTCGTGCCCTGCTTTCATGATCCCGTCGCCGGCGCCGGTGATGGACATCCATCCGGCTTGGGCCATGAGTTTGGAGAACTCGACGGCGGCGGCGTAGTCGGGGTGGTCTTCGGGGGTCCGTGCGGATCCGAAGATGGTGACCTTGTGGGGCTCGGGGTATTGACCGAAGACGCGGTATGCGTATCGGAGCTCTTTCATGGCGGCGGTCATGAGTTTGAGTTCGCCTGTCCCTCGGCCGTCGGGGATGAGTTTGAGGGCGGCGGTCATGAGTTCGCGGACGAGCTTGGCGTCGAACTCATCGGTGGTGTGGGTGACCATGTCGATGAGTTCCATGATCCGGTCCTGGATCTCGCCGTCGTCGGCGCGGCGGACGCTCATGGATTCGGGTGGCGCTGCGGCTTCGGTCTTCGGTTGTGTGGTGGTGGGCGGGTCGAGTTCGACTCGGTTGGGTTCGTTGGTCATGGTGTAGGTCTTTCTGTCTGTGGGGGGAGCCCCGTGTGTATTACTCGTCGGTAGATGCGGCGCTTGCTTCCTGGCGCGTGCTCGGATCGGGCGTGGGCTCGATGAGCGTTTCATCCTGCGACTGGGTTCGGTAGTAGCCCGAACCTACGCGAGTTCTGTTTTCGACTTCTCGGAGTCGTCGTTGCTGCTCGGTTTCTTTTTCGCCGAGCATGGCGCGGATGAGGCGTTTGGTGGTGCCGAACTGTTCGGCGGTGTAGTCGATGGACCCCGGCGCCCCGGTCACGCGGGTGGTGATGAGCTCGTCCCGGATCCCTTCGAGGAGATCGGAGAGGACGGGGATGGGCTCGATCGCGCGTGATCGGAAGCGTAGGTCGATCGCTCGGGATGTCCAGTCCATCATCCCGTAGCCCAGGATCTCGATGGCATCGGAGCTGACTGAGAGCCTTTCGAAGGCCATCCGGTCGTCGTCGATGTAGAACTCGGCTTCGGCGAGGTTGAGTTTGGAGCCCGTGGGGAGGGTGAGGTTGGAGGCCTCGATGAGGTTGATGAGCCCGGGGAGCGCGACGACGCGCCCGCCGGAGACCCGGACGTAGCCCCGTCCTTCGCGCTGGGCGGTTCGTCCGACGATGCCCTGGAGCGAGAGGTCGGCGGTGAGGACACCCCGGGAGAGGTCGTCGTCCACGTTCCATGCGGAGCGGACGGCGGAGGCCCCGGGTCGGGGGGGGCCTTCGAGGCCTTGGGGGGGGAGGAAGAGGTCGTCGAAAATGGGCGCGGCGCGGACACCCGAGCACTGGATCTCGGTGGCGTAGCGCGGGGTGCCTTGGGGATCGACCCGGACCTGCGCGGTCCCGGTGACCATGCCGCCGTGCATTCCGGCGCGGAGGTCGGGGACGGCGAGGTTTCTTGGTTCTCCGGGTTCGGAGATGATGGAGGCGCGTGCGTTGTGGACCCGGAGGAGCCCGGCGCGGAGTCGGTCGGCTTCGAGATTGAGTGTGTACTGGAGCCCTTGGTCTTCGGCGGAGGAGACGTGGAACCCGATCCCGGTATCGAGCTCGGTGATGGGGAGCCCGACGCTGAGGTCCGCGCCGATGACGCTTGCGTTTCCGCGGATATCGAATCGGGGGTCGTCTCGTCCGAGGTTGGTCGCGCTGATGTGGAGGTCCCCGAGGGAGACCCCCGAGGGTGCGTGGAGGTCGAGCTGTTCGACGGTGTCGGTGAGCGCTTGGGGGAGGACGGCGCGCATGGGTTCGGCGAGGACGTCGCCTGTTGCGCCGATGCTCATGTCGATGGTGGCGCCCCGTTCGAGATCCACGGAGAAGAGCCCGTCGATGAAGAGTTCGTGGTCGGGGGCGGTTGCGTGGATGGAATCGGCGCGTCCGGAGAGCCCGGAGAAGATGACTTGGCCTTCGATGGTGTGGAGATCGAGGGTGTGGTCGTTGCGTGTGAGGGTGAGGGATTTGGGGGAGAGTGAGCCGTCGAGGGTGACTGTGGGGATCCGGAGCGCGCCCCGGGGCGCGTCGATGATGCGTGTGGTGTCGATCGGGGTTAGGTCGATGAGCGCGTCGGCGCGTCCCTTGACGCTGTAGTCTTCGATGAACTTTCCGACGGCGTTTGCGGAGAGTGCTTTCGCGGCGGCTTTGACCCCGGCGGATCCGAGACGGGCGCTGCGGAGTTCGAGTCGGATGGGTGGTTCGTTCTGGAGTTCGAGGAGGGTTCCTCCTCGTGCGAGGGGGAGGACGCCGTCGAGCGCGATCTGTCCGGACTCGTCGCTTTCGACGAGGATGGGGACACGGAAGCCGTCGGCGTCGATTTTGGGGTTGGTCCCGAGGTCGAGCGCGAGTCGTCCCCAGGATTGCCCGAGGTCGTAGCGTTGGTCTTCGAGGGTGAATCCGAGTCGTTGGATCTTGTTGAGTTGGAGTTTGATATCGAGTGCGCCGCCGACCCGGCCTTCGAGGAGGGTGCGGAGGGTGACGTTGCCGTCGATCTGGAAGTCGTCGCGCCAGTCGCTGAGGGTCCGGGCTTGTGATTTGGAGACGATCCCGATTGCGTCTTCGAGGGGGAGGGTGAGGTCCACGTTGGTTGCGGTGACGCGCGTGTAGAGCGCGGGTCCCGGGGTCGGGGGTCCGAACTCGAAGGGGAGGAGCCCATCGGCGCGATCGACGTTCCCGAACCTGGGGGTTTGGGGGAGGGTGAGCTGGGTGAGGAGACGGACGGGGGAGTCGCTTTGTTGGGTCTGTCCCTGCGCGACGAGCTGGCCGGCGATATCGACGACGATGAGGGACTCGGTGACGAAGATGGTTCCCCGGAGCTGGTCGAGGGTGATGGAATCGGGTGTGGGTCCGAGGACGGAGTCGATGGGGGTCGCGGATCCGGAGAGGACCCCGGCTTCGACTTCGTACCCGATGGAGTTGTCGGAGCGTGGTCCGATGGTGGCGTTGCACTCGACGAGCCCTCGGAGCTGGAGTCGGTCGAGGATGCGCCGGAGTGTGGTTTCGTTGGGGTCTTGGGGTTGCTTGGTGTAGTACCCGGGGATGGCCGCGATGAGTCGGTCGTCGATGGGGATGTCGCGGGCTTTGATGGTGACGTACGGGAGGGTTTTGCCGTTCTGTTCCTGGATGGTTGCATCGACGGAGGCGGATCCGCCTGAGAGCCCGGCGTAGGACCCGCCCTTGAGTTCGACCTTGTTGTCCACGATGGAGATCGTGACACCCTGGGCGATGATGGGAAGGGGGAACTGCTCGGGGACGATCCCGGCTTCGGGGATGTTGGCCGTGATGGCGACGGGCCAGCGGGAGCCCTTGGGTCGTGTGGGGTCGCGTTTGACATCGACGACGACGGAGACGGCGCCGCCGAAGGTGAACTCGGGGGCGCTGAGGGCGCGGTCGAGTTTGCGGAGTTGTGCGCGTTGGTTGAGGAGTTCTGGAGTGGGTTCGTCGTCTTTGCGGAGTTCGAGCTCGTCGTAGAGGGCGCGTCGTTCGGCCATGAGCGGGCCTCGGACTCCGGGGGTCCGGACGAACCCGGATTCGAGGAGGTTTGCGTATTGCTGGCGCGAGAAGAGGGTGCGGACGAGGGCGCGTTGGTCGTCGTCCATCGCGTTGAGGAGGTGGGTGTCGATGGGGAGTTCGTCCACGGCGATCTCGAGGTGGATCCGTGAATCGTCCCCGAAGCCGCTGACGGAACCGGACGCGCGGAGTTTGGCTCCGGTGGGTCCGGTCCCGGTGAGGTTGTCGAAGGAGGCGCTGCTTGGCGCGAATCGGACGGACCCGCTGATGTTCTCGAAGGGGTAGGCGAACTCGGTGTACTGGGCTCGGCCGTTGCGGATCTGGGCGCGTCCGGAGACTTCGAGGGGCGCGGCTTGATCCCCCGTGGGCGCGGCGCGGGTGAACTGGACGGAGGCGTCGATGTCGGCGCTGAGCCCGGCGAATCGGTTGATGGGGTCGAGGGCGGCTTCGGGGAGGAAGAGTCGGGGACGGAAGCTGTCGTCGTATCGGAACGCGGTCCGGAGGGTGCACTCGAGGGCGGAGGTGGGCGCGTAGCCCTTGTATGTCAGCTCGACCCGGTAATCGAGCTGGTCGATGCGCCCCGTGAGGTCGGCGGTGAGTTGGGAGGATCCGAAGGTGATGGTTCCCCTGGTCCCGCGCATCCGAAGGTGCTCGACTTCGCCGGGGTTGGCTCCGGGGGGATCGAAGGGGAGGGTGAGGTCTACCCCTTCGAGGGTGAGGGTGACGGAGACCCGTCCCTTCTCTCCGAGTTCGAGTCTGGTTGGCGCGAGCTGTCCGGAGAGGTCGAGGGACTGGTACACATCCCGGATGGATGAGGGGACGATGGAGGGGGGCCAGTCTTCGAGGGAGAGCCCGGTGAGCTGGGCGCGGACCCCGGCGGGGTGGATGGCGCCGGAGATCTCGAACTCGTTGGTGACGGGTTCGATTCCCGAGGAGATGGAGTCGATGGCGGAGGAGGCGCCGAAGGAGAAGGGGGCTGAGCCGTCGGCGTTGGGGGCGCTGAGCTGGCCGACGATGGAGAGTCGTTTGAGCTGGGTGTAGTCGGGTCCGGTGTGTTCTCCGATCTCGACGAGTCCTCGGGTGATGATGAGCTGGGGGGTGGTGGCCGCGCCGGATCCGGAGTCTCGGAGGGTGAGCGCGGAGAGGTTGACGACCCGGGACTGGGTGTCCTGGGAGACCCGGAGGTGGGGTTGGTCGAGTCGGACTTTCTCGATCGCGCCGGCGCCGGAGAGGATCCTGGTCCAGTCGATGGTGATGTCGGCGCGGGTGAGGGTGAGGAGTTCTCCTGCTGGGCCGTCGATGTCGGGGGCGCGGAGGACGGCGTTGTGGACCTCGATGTCTCCCGAGGGGCCGAGGACGATGCGCCCGGAGACGAGGTCGAGCCCGGTTTCCTTCTCGATGATGGGGGAGATGATGGCGGTGAGGGCGGCGGTGCGCCCGATGATGACAACCCCGGCGATGAGGAGGAGCGCGAGGACGGCGAGGGTGATGGTGCAGCGCTTGAACCAGACGCGCCGGCGCTTGGGGGTCGGTGTGTTGGATGGGGATGGGGTGTTGGTCATGGAGATGGTGAACTTTACGCCTTCGGTATACCAAACAGATCCCTGTTTGCGATAGGATCGTGTTGCGCGAAGGAAAGAGGATTGTGATGGCGAAAGCGAAGACCCAGTTTGTGTGCCGGGAGTGTGGGGCTGTGCAGACGCGCTGGGCCGGGAAGTGCCCGGATTGCGGGACGTGGGATGCGCTGGAGGAGTCGTCGTTCGATGCTTCGAGTCTGAAGGATCCGCAGCGGGGATCGGCGGGGACGGGGTGGGTCGAGGGGAAAGCGGGTGAGGTGTCGATGGGCGCGGTTGCGATCAGCGAGGTCGTGCGCTCGACGGGGGTGACGAAGCGTTTGGGGACGGGGATCGATGAGCTGGATCGGGTCTTGGGAGGTGAGGACGGGAATCGGGGGTTGGTTCCCGGGTCGGTGATTTTGGTCGGGGGGGAGCCCGGGATCGGGAAGTCCACGTTGATGCTTCAAGCGGCGGGGGCGTGGGCTTCTCCCGTGAAGTTCAATGCGACGAAGAAGGACTGGACGAGCACCGTCTTGTATGTGTCCAGTGAGGAGAGCGCGGAGCAGATCCGGCTTCGCGCGGAGCGCTTGGGGGTGGAGGATTCGGATTCGTTGTTCGTGCTTGCTGACACGAACCTGGCGCGGATCGTGGAGCAGATGCGGAAGGTCAAGCCCGATGTGGTGGTCATCGATTCGATCCAGATGATCTACAAAGCGGATATGGATGCGGCTCCGGGTTCGGTGTCGCAGCTCCGACGGTGCGCGTCGGAGCTGGTGTATCTCGCGAAGTCGTCGGGGATCGCGATTGTGCTGGTGGGTCATGTGACGAAGGAGGGGTCGCTTGCTGGGCCTCGGCTTTTGGAGCACTTGGTGGACACGGTGCTGTATTTCGAGGGGGATCGGTCTCATGCGGCTCGGTTGGTGCGCGCGATCAAGAACCGGTTCGGGACGACCTTGGAGCTTGGGATCTTCGAGATGACGGGGAAGGGTTTGGCGGAGCTTCCGGGGGGGCTGAGCATTGCGTCGCTCACGAACGGGGACGAGCATCGCCCGGGCTCTGTTGCGAGCGCGGCGATGCACGGGTCGCGCTGTGTGTGTGTCGAGATCCAGGCGCTGACGGCGACGGGGTTCGTGGGGAGCGCGAAGCGGAAGTCGTCGGGGCTCGATGCGAATCGGCTCGCGATGATCATCGCTGTTTTGGAGCAGCACGCGGGGCTGCGGCTTGCGGATCGGGATGTGTTTACGTCGAGTGTGGGCGGGCTGAAGGTGACGGAGCCGGCGAGTGATCTGGCGCTGGCGCTCGCGATTGCTGGGGCGCATTACAAGCGCTCGCTCCCCCCGACGACGTTGGCGATCGGGGAGATCGGGCTGGGTGGGGAGTTGCGCCCTGTGGCGCAGCTGGAGCAGCGTTTACGGGAAGCGGCGCGGCTGGGGTTTACCCATGCGATGGTGCCGACGGTGAGACGGGGAGAGCTTCCGAGGGTGAAGGGGATCAAGGTGGTGGCGGTGAAGAACGTGCAGGGGGCGATTGAGCGGTTGATGTGAGCGGAGGCGGGGTATGAGTGAGAAGCGTACAAAGCAATGGTGGTTGAACCGGTTCGACCGGGCCTTGCTCATCGGTATTGCGGTGATTTTCGTGTTGGCTGGTGTGCTGGGGCTTTGGCGATGGTGGACCCATCGGGATCTCGACTTTGATCGGGATCGGTGGGACGCGAGTGTTCGTGAGCTTGATGCCCCGACGACCCGGCAACGGATGTGCGATGACATCCTCGACAACCATCTCAAGGTTGGGATGACGGAGCTGGAGGTCTGGGATCTTCTGGGACCGCCAGGTGAAGACTACCCGCCAGAGGGAATCTACTACTACCAGTTGGGATCAGAGCCCGGGTTTCTTGGCATGGGGCTCCAGTTTCTGCATGTCAGTTTCGACGAGGATGGCCGACTCGTCAGCGCGCGGGTGATCACGGATTAACCCGCGAGGAAGTCGGGGAGCGGGGTGGGTTTGCCGTTGCGGTCAACGCAGGCGAGTTCGGTGGTGGCGATGGCGCACACAAAGTCGTTGGGGACGCTCGGGTCCGTGGGGTCGGGGGCTTGGGCTCGGCGTTCTTTGAGGACGACCTCGTAGGTGTGGCGCAGTTTGATCTTGCTGGCGCTGTCGAGGGTGGTGCGGATGTCGAGGACGTCGTCGTAGCGGATGGGTCTGCGGTATTTGACTTCGCAGCGGGTGATGACGAGGAAGAAGCCGTCTCGTTCCATCTGTTCGTAGGAGCCGCCTTGGGCTCTGAGCATTTCGGTGCGCCCGATCTCGAGCCAGGGGAGGTAGCTTGCGTGGTGGGCGACGTTCATGGGGTCGCACTCGGCGTAGCGGACGCGGATCTCGGTGGTGTGGGATGGGGGGGTTGTCATTGGGGGAACGGTAGGGGTTTGGTGTTTCCTTTTGGTACGCAGAGGTGGCAGAGAGCGCGGAGGGCGCAGAGAAGGCAAGAGGGGTTGAACGCGAAGATCGCGAAGGGCTCGAAGGGGGGAAAGACAGGAGCGTGGTTGGTGGTGTGGGCGGCAGAAATTGGGTGGTGGTGGTGGCTGATGGCTGGTGGCTGATCCCTACGCTTCACCCATGTCGTTTGGACTCGGACATGGACGGGCGCTCGATCCTGGATTGGGTGTGGTGATGGTCAGCTCGGAGGAGCTGGGGGCTCTCCCTGACTCCATCGCGACGGACCCGAGATCGGGCTGGGTGGATCCGCGCGGGTGGTTTGTGGATCCTGAGAAGCCGTTTGAGATCGAGATCGGGTCGGGGAAGGGGACGTTCCTGATCCAGCAAGCGGGCTTGGAACCCGGGACGAACTTTCTGGGGATCGAGTGGGCCGGGGAGTTTGCGGCGTATGGCGCGGACCGGATCCGTCGGAAGCGCGAGACGGAGGGGACGTACACGAATGTGCGGATGATGAACCACGACGCGACGGAGCTGCTGCGTTGGCGTTTCCCGGAGGGGATCGCGCGGGTGGTGCATTTGTATTTCTCGGATCCTTGGCCGAAGAAGCGGCATCACAAGAAACGGGTGGTGCAGCATCGGGTGCTGTACGACGTCTGGCGCGTGCTCGGGGAGGGTGGTGAGCTGCGCGTGGTGACGGACCACGATGAGCTGTGGGCTTGGGACGAGGCGCACTTTGACGTGTGGTGCGGGGATCAATCCAACGCTGATCGCCCGAGCATCCCCCCACTGCCGGCGGAGTGCGCGGCGTTCCTTGAGGGGCGCGACCGTCCGGCGTTTGAGAGGCTCGGCTTTGATCGGCCGGAGTCTGCTGGTGAGGGGGAGCTTGTGGGGACGAACTTCGAGCGGAAGTTCCGGCGCGAGGGGCGGGGGTTTAATGCTGGGGTGCTCAGGAAACTGAGTTGAAGATCGACTCGAGCTGCAGGAAGAAGAACCCGAGCAGCCCGAGCACGATGACGGCGATGACGAGGAAGAACTTCCAGGGGACACGGGGGGCGCTGTCCGCGCCGTCACGCGCGATCGAAGCGAGGACGCCCTGCATTTCCGCGCCGTTGAAGATGAACTTCCCGAGACGGAATCGGCCTTGCTCGGTGACGAGGTTGTCGTTGTGGTCGAGCTTGATGACTTCTTCGAAGAGGATGTCGTGCTCGGATCGTTTGAAGAACGACCAGAGCGGGTTTCGAGAGGGGCAGTTGATGAGGGTGATGGATCGGGTGCCGTGGTCGATCCGGACGAGTTGCGGCTTCAGATACCGGTACCCGAAAATCAAGAGGATGATCACGAATCCCTGAAGCATCGACACGAACAGCAGCATCTCGCGGAAGAAGTCGGGATCGGCTGAGGCATTCCGGAGCCCGATGAGCGATGCGACACACGTCGAGAGGAAGAGGAAGACCAACATGGATCCCAGATGCTTGACGCGGTATTCGAGCACCTGTCCTGTGTTGCTGGCTTGAGTTCCCATTGGACGATCTCTCTTCCGTTGCGTGTGTGTAGCGTATTCGAACGGGGGATTGGATGCGAGGGGCGGGGGTTCAATGCCGGGGTGTTGCGGAAGCTTGGCTGAGCTTAAAACCAACCGACCCGGCTACTGGAAAAGAAACTCAGCCAGTGCGATAGAACTCTTCGCGGTTGAACCGGATGTACTTGATCATGAACGGCAAGAATGCGGTATTCGACTGATAGAACCAGTCTTCGATCTCCGACCATGTTTTTTCAGCCCTTACCTCCACAGACTCAAGCATGTTGAGCCTGACTCCCCGATCACTCGGCGGCTCGCCATCGGGGAAGAACGAGTTCGCATGTTCCAGCTTCTCGGCGACATCATCCAACCCGATCTCACGGAGAATGCCAGGCGCGATCGATGCATGATCCCCCGACACATTCAGATAGTACTGCGACAACCCTCCGTTGTTGACCTCCGCTTCAAATCTATCCGCAATGACAACGGCTCGCCTGGGAAATGAGAGTTGCACCGGATCACAGCCCGGACCAATTGCCCGCAGTTCTTCATACAGACTTCCTAGAACGGCGGAGAGCATCTCGTGCGCTCGAGCCGAATCGAAATCAGAGATCGAATCATGCTCGGCAATCGTTTCGATGGGCAGCCGAGTGTCAATCCCTTCGGGTCTCACGGGGAGAGTTCGATTCTCGGGATGATCCGATCGGAGTTCTCCAATGATCTGCTTCTTGATCTCTCCATAAGTACCCACTGGCGTGCGTGCTTTATCCTGCCTCGACTTCGCGCGGCGGAGGAACCACCAGAGAGCAGCGAGAAAGAACAATCCAAAGAGAACCAGGATAACTTTGGTGATCATGCGCTGATTCTATTTGGCTCACTCTGTACGAGTGGATCACGTCAACAAAAGCGCCCCACGCAAGTGAGGCGCTTCAAGTCAAGAGAAAGTAGATTGATTCACGCCGGTTCGGCGGCGAGCCGGACGGATTGTTCTCGGCGGACTCGCTTCTGGGCGGCTTGTTCTTGTTCGCGCTGGATGGATTCGGCTTCGAGGAAGTCTTCGCCGAAGCGGAAGAGGCGGAAGGAGTTCCCGATGACGAAGACGTCGGGGACGAAGTGGAAGAAGGCGGCGAAACCGACACCGATGCTGGCGCCGCCGATGGCTTGGAAGGAGCCCGAAGCGGCGAGGACGAGGCCGCCGATCGCCATGAGGATCGAGACGACGATGTTCTGGGTGACGATGACGCGCGTTCTCCGCGCGAGTTCGATGAGGAAGGGGATGCGGTTGAGCTCATCGGTCATGAGCGCGACGCCGGCGGAGTTTGCGGCGATGTCGGACCCGGAGAGGCCCATCGCGACGCCGACGTCGGCTTCGGCGAGGGCGGGGCCGTCGTTGATGCCGTCGCCGACCATCATGACGTGGAGCCCGTCTTCGGAGAGCTGCTTGATCTGCTGGTGTTTTTCTTCGGGGAGGCACTCGGCTTCGACGGCGTCCACGCCGGCGACTTGGCCGACGCGCTTGCCCACGGAGAGGCGGTCGCCGGTGAAGATCGCGACCATTCTGACTCCGAGTTCACGGAGACGGTCGACGACCTGCTTGGCGTTGGCGCGGGGTTTGTCTTCGAGCCCGACGGCGCCGAGGTAGGTGCCGTCCTTGATGATGTGGACCCCGGACATGCCTTCGATGCGTTTCTCGACGGCTTCGATCTGGGTGAGGGATCCGGGCGCGAGCTGGCGGACCCAGGTGCCGCGCCCGGCGACGATCTCGCCGATGGAGGTTCTGGCTTTGACCCCGGCGCCGTGGTGTTCTTCGTATTCGCCGTCCGTGGTGATGTCGATCCGGGCTTGTTCGGCGGTGCGGACGATGGAGCGTCCGAGGGGGTGGTTGGACTGGGCTTCGGCGAAGGCGGCGGCTTTGAGGAGGTCCGCGCCTTCGACGCCCTCAGCGGGGGCGAGACGGGAGACCCCGAACTGTCCGGTGGTGAGGGTGCCTGTCTTGTCCATGACGACGGCGTCGATGTTGGCGGATGCTTCGAGGTAGTTGGTGCGCTTGATCATGACCCCGAGACGCGCGGCGGACGCGAACGCGGCGACCATCGCGGAGGGGGAGGAGAGGAGGAGCGCCGTGGGGCACGTCACGACGAGGACGGTGACGGCGCGGAGGGCGGCGCCCTCACGGACGTTGGGGTCGTCGGACTGGGAGAAGAGGAAGAAGACGACGGCGGCGACGCAGATCGCGACGGGGACGTAGAAACGCGCGACCTGTTCGATGAGGAGCTGGCGCTGGGTCTTGGTGGACTCGGCTTCGTGGATGAGGGAAGAGACCTTCCCGATCGTGGTGTCCGCGCCGACCTGGGTGACCTCGATGTCGATCGCGCCGGTGAGGTTGGACGTCCCGGCGTAGACGTCGGACCCCAGCTGGGCTTCGACGGGCATGGATTCACCCGTGAGGGAGGCCTGGTTGATGGTGGTTTCGCCGGAGATGACGCGCCCGTCCACGGGGAGGTTCTCGCCGGGGCGGATCCGGACGCGTTGACCGACCCGGACCTGTCCGACGGGGGACATGGATTCGGAGCCGTCGTCGTTGACGATGCGCGCGTCGTCGGGGGTGAGGGAGATGAGCTGTTCGATGGCGCGTTTCGCGCCGTCGGCGGTGCGCGAGACGATCTGGTCGGCGACGAGGAGGATGAAGGCGAGGAAGGCGGCGGTGCCGTACTTGCCGACGGCCATGGCGGCGAGGATGGCGAGTGCGGCGAGGGAGGAGGAGGAGACGCGCCCGTTCATGACTTCCTTGACGGAGGCATAGAAGAGTTTCCATCCGAGGAGGAGGGCGGCGGCGACGGCGGGGAGGGTCGCGACGAGTTCGTTCGCGGAGCCCGTGAGGTGCGCGAGCCAGGAGACGGCGGCGAGAACGCCCCCGATGAGGTAGAGGAAGATCCAACGGTCGTCGTTGATCTCGTGGTGGGTGCAGCACTCCACGCCGCCGTGGGTGTGGGTGTGGTTGTGCGCGTGGTCGTGGGTATCGCTCATGTGGATTCTCGCTCGTCGTCGGCTGCGATTCGTGCGGGAGGAGGCGGATCTGTGGGTGTGTGACCCGTGATCCGCGCTGGCGGGGTCTCTACTGTAGGATTGAGACCCAGTGTGTGCCGCGTGAGGTACGCACGCGGCGGGTCGTCGGTTCGACCCACACAGGATCCGAGCATGAGCAACCCCGATTCGAGCACGGATGTTCCCAATGTCACGATTCTTGGGCTGGGGCAGATGGGGTTGGTGTGCGCGTCGCTGCTCGCGACCCCGGACCCTCAGGGCGCGGGGGAATCACCCCGGGCGCGGGTGACGATGTGGGGGCACGACCCGGACGAGTCGGGATCGCTGATGCAGACCCGGAAATCGGATCGTTTGAACGGATTCGAGCTCCCCGAGGGGGTCCGGATCGCGATGAAGGATCCGGAGGCGTTGTCGGGGGCGGACATCATCGTGTGCGCGATTCCTGCGCAGTTCATCCGACCCGTGTTCGAGCGGTTGAAGAAGCATGTGCCGGAGGGCGCGAGCGTGATCTCGGTGTCGAAGGGGATCGAGAACGAGACCTTGCTCCGGCCGACGCAGATCGTTGCGGATGTGCTCGGGGATGATCCGGACGGGAAGCCCAGGGCGCTGGGGTGTCTGAGCGGGCCGACGATCGCGAGCGAGCTGGCGCGGTATCTCCCGGCGACGATGGTTGCGGCGAGCGATCATCCGGGGTTCGCGGATCGGATCCAGGGGTTGTTCACGACGTCGTGGCTCCGGGTGTACACGAACTCGGATCTGGTGGGGGTGGAGCTTGCGGGCGCGACGAAGAACGTGATCGCGATCGCGGCGGGGATCATCGACGGCTTGGGCGCGGGATACAACGCGAAGAGCGCGCTGCTCGCGCGAGGGCTCGCGGAGATCGCGCGTCTGGGTGATGCGATGGGGGCGCACACGGATACGTTCTTCGGGGTTGCTGGCGCGGGTGATCTTGCGACGACGTGCTTCTCTCCGGAGGGACGGAACCGTTCGTGCGGTGAGGAGCTGGGGAAGGGGATGACGCTCGAGGCGCACCTGAAAGCGACGAAGAGCGTGGTCGAGGGGGTCGCGACGACGAGGTCGGTGATGGATCTCGCGGAGCGTTCGCGGGTGGAGATGCCCATCGCGAGCGCGGTGCACGCGGTGCTGTTCGAGTCGATGGACCCGGTCGATGCGATCGCGATGCTGATGAGCCGGGCGCCGCGTGACGAGCGCGTGGGGTGAGGTCGTGACGCGCCGGACCCGTTTGAAGGATCGCGAAGCGGCGGTGCGGATCATCGAGATCCTGCGCGGGCGTGGGTTCGAGGCGTATCTGGCCGGCGGGTGTGTGCGCGACGAGCTGCTGGGGGAGAAGCCCAAGGACTACGACGTCGCGACGAGCGCGCACCCGGAGGACATCGGTTCGATGTTCGAACGGACGGCGAGTGTGGGCGCGTCGTTCGGGGTGATGCTGGTCCGGGACTTCGGAGCGACGATCGAGGTCGCGACGTTCCGCGCGGACGGGCCGTACGGGGATTCAAGACGGCCGGACCATGTCGAGTTCTCGACGGCGGATCAGGACGCGCAACGTCGGGATTTCACGATCAACGCGTTGTTCCTCGATCCGTTCGGGGAGGACGGGGAGGAGGTGATCGATTATGTGGATGGTCTGAAGGATCTGGACGCGATGGTGCTGCGGGCCGTGGGTGATCCGGAGGACCGGCTCGCTGAGGATCATCTCCGGGCGCTGCGCGGGGTGCGGTTCGCTTCGCGCTACGGGCTGACGATGGAGGAGGGGACGCGCGACGCGATTTTCGAGCACGCGGCGGAGCTCGAGGGGGTGAGCGTCGAGCGGATCGGGGACGAGGTCAAACGGATGATGGGGCACGGGAAGTCCCGTCATCGGGCGGCGACGCTGATGCACGAGCTGGAGCTCGATCACGCGATCTTCGGGGAAGCGGTCGGGGCGCACGCGCTCCCGGTGCTGAAGAGGCTCGGGGCGCGGGCGCACGCGATGACGGGGGTCGCGGCGTGGGCGCTGGATCGGCTCGGGGACGGGGTGCTGGACGAAGCGAGCGCGTACGCGACGGGGTGGCGCGGGGCGCTGGACATGAGCAACGACGAATCGACGCACTTCGCGAAGGTGCTCGGGTTCGTGGGGCGCGTGGTGCGCGAGTGGGACACGATGTCGGTGGCGCAGCGCAAGCGGGTTGCTTCGAGCGCGCACGAGGGGGAGGGGCGGAAGCTGCTTCGCGCGTATTCGGCGAAGGATACGAAGCGGTACATCGCGGATGTTGAAGCGCTTTCGGGTGACGGGATCGGGGTTGCGCCGGAGGCGTGGATCGGGGGGGACGAGCTGATCTCGATGGGGCTGACCCCGGGTCCGAGCTTCAAGCGTGTGATCGATGAGGTCTATGATGCGCAGCTTGAGGGACGGGTTTCTTCGATGGAGGAGGCCTGCAACCTGGCGCGGGAACTGTTTGTAAATCCTGCGTAGAATGAACAACAAACTCGGCGCGGACCTCTTCACCCCCGCGTCGTGGGGAGCGGAACGATGACGACAGCGCCTGTGACGGACTTTGTGCCTCTGACATTCGATGGGACCGACTGGACGACGGTCGAGCCCTACCTGAACCAGCTCCTGGAGCGTGAGGTCGGGTCGGCGGAGGACTTCGAGAAGTGGCTCCTGGATCGTTCGGAGCTTGAAGCGGCGATCAGCGAGAGTGTCGCGAACACGTACATCGATATGACGTGCGACACGGGCGACGAGGAGAAGGCCGGGGCTTGGACGAGCTACCTGGAGAACGTCGCGCCGAAGCTCAAGCCCATCGGGTTTGCGCTGGATCAGAAGTTCAAAGCGCTCGCTGAGGAGTTCGGGATGACCACGGGTCGTCACGATGTGCTCTACCGATCGACGGCGGCGGATGTCGAGCTGTTCCGTGACGAGAACGTCCCCCTCGAGACCGAGGTCGCGAAGCTCGACCAGGAATACGACAAGGTCTGCGGGAAGATGACGGTCGAGTTCCAGGGCGAAGAGAAAACGCTCCCCCAGATGAGCAAGTTCTTCGAGTCGAGCGATCGCTCGGTGCGCGAAGATGCGTGGCGCACGGTGTCGAAGCGTCGTCTCGAGGACAAGGACACGATCGACGGGATCTACGACAAGCAGGTGAAGCTGCGCGACGAGATCGCTCGCAATGCCGGGTTCGACGACTTCGTCGGGTACATCTACAAGGCGAAGCACCGGTTCGATTACGACACGTCTCATGCGTACGCGTTCCATGACGCGATCGAGAAGCACGTGATGCCCTTCGTCGAGGCGCTCGATGCGAAGCGGCGCGAGAAGCTCGGGCTCGAGAAGCTCCGTCCCTGGGATGTGGCCGTCGATCCGCAGAACCGTGATGCGCTGGAGCCGTTCGACGGCGGGGTCGATCTGATCTCGCGTTCTCAGGATGCGTTCTCGCGCCTGAGCCCTGAGCTGGGTGAGATGTTCGCGACGATGGGGGACGGATCGAACACGAACGGGACGGCCGACGGCGCGTCGCTCGATCTCGATTCCCGGAAGGGGAAGGCGTCGGGTGGGTATCAGTACATGCGTGATCGCTCGCGCCGTCCGTTCATCTTCATGAACGCGGCCGGGGTTCATCGCGATGTGGAGACGATGGTGCACGAGGGTGGTCATGCGTTCCACTCGATGTACTGCAAGGATGAGCCCTACGTGTGGTACCGTCATGCTCCGATCGAGTTTGCTGAGGTGGCTTCGATGAGCATGGAGCTGCTGACGATGCCCTACTGGGATGCGTTCTACCCGAGCAAGGAGGACGCGGACCGTGCGCGCCGGAAGCAGCTCGAGGGGTCGATGACGACGCTCCCGTGGATCGCGACGATCGATTCGTTCCAGCACTGGGTGTACCAGAACCCCAACCACACGCGCGACGAGCGCACGGCGCAGTGGATCGAGATCGAGAAGCGCTTCGGGCACATGGGTCACCACTGCGACTGGGACGGGCTCGAGGACGAGCGGAAGTATGTGTGGCAGAAGCAGGGTCACCTGTTCGGGGTCCCGTTCTACTACATCGAGTACGGGATCGCGCAGCTGGGCTCGCTCGGGCTGTGGCTCATGAGCTTGGAGCAGGGCGAGCAGGCGGCGCTCGATGCGTACAAGCGTGCGATGTCGCTGGGCGGTTCCAAGCCGCTCCCGGAGCTGTTCGAAGCGGCGGGGCTTCCGTTCGATTTCGGCGCTGAGACGGTTGGGCGATTGGTGGAGCGGGTCCGCTCGGAGCTCGAGAAGCTTCCCGAGTAATTCACGCCTGTTCAATAAAACCGTGCGCTCTCTTGTGCGGATATGGTATATTCCATGTTCCTATGCACAGGAGGGATATATGCATACTCGAATGATGATAACGTTGGGCGCGGTATCGATCTGCACATCCGTGGCGCAGGGCGGGATCGCTGATTTCTATCTGCTGGGCGCGTCCGGCAAGCTGTACAGCGTGAACGGGAACACGCTCCAAGCGACGGAGCACCATCAGATCGCGAACGGGGGGAGCGTGGTTGAGATGCTCGATCTCGGGAACGGCGAGGTGATGATCAACCGGGCTTTTGAGATGTACCGGTACAACTTCCACACCCAGCAAGCGACGTCGATGTTCAGCCACGGCGATGTCGCGGATCCGCACGCGTTCGGGGTGCTCTCGGGTCTCGCGCACGACGGGAACGGGGGCGTGTTCTTCTCGATGAGCCAGGTCACACCGAGCCAACCCGCGACGCAGTACTACGGGAACACGTACGACATCGGGACGGGGACCGTGAGCCGGATGGCGCAGTACTCGTCCCCGGGCGGCGCCTACTTCGATCATCACATGATCGGGCAGGACTTGTACCTCAGCGCCAATATCTCCGCTCAGACGGTTGATGTGCTCAATGCGCAGACCGGGCTGCTCGAGAACCAGTTCGCTGTGGGGATCGAACCGGTTTCCTTCTTCGAGATCTCGTCCCAGGTCTACATGATCACCCAGTTCGGCGAGATCCACACGCTCGATATCACGACGGGCGCGACGGGTTTCGTTGGTCAGATCACCGGGTTCGAGGGTTCTCTGATCGGCGCGGATGTGCTGGATCCGGCGCGTGTCTTCCCGACCCCGGGCTCCGCGATGGTGCTGGGGTTTGCGGGGATCGCCGCTTCCCGTCGTCGTCGCTGATCGATCAGTTCCGATACTCGTTCACAACCCGGGGTTCTCCCGGGGTTTTTCATTTTTATGATCTCGGATTGTGACGATCCCGTACAATCTTCTTCCCGGGATGAGAGACCCGGGGGTTGACACATCGGGAAAGAGAGAACCCCATGCATATCTGTTTGAAATCCGCGGCGATCGTGTGCGCGTTGGCTTGCCCGTCGGCGCTGTCGATCGGGGCGATCAGCGACTTCTGGGTCTCGGACATCAGCGGCGGGATCTACGAGGTCGATGGGGAGACCTTCGAAGCGACGTATGTGCGTTCCATCTCATCGATGCCGCTCTCGATGTCGATGCTGTATCAGGGCGGCGATACGCTCCTGGTGAACGACACGCAGCGGCTGTTCACGATCGATCTTTCGGACGGATCGGAGAGCGATGTCGTCTCGAGCACCGATCTCGGGGACGGGCTGCACGGGATATTCGGGCTGGCGGACGCGGGGGAGGGGGAAGTCTTCTTCATGCTCCAGCGCTTGCCGACGGCGTTCTCGAGCAACTCGGGTGTGGTGTACGATCTTTCGGATGGGTCCGGGGAGTTCGTTGAGTTCGGGGGTGTCCCGGATTTCTACACGGACTTTCTGCTCATCGGGGATAACCGGTTCTTTGGTGTGACGGGTCAGGGTCGGTCCTACATCGTGGACCTGGGCGCGGCGACGGTGCAGCAGGTGCAGTTCGATGTCGCGAATCAACTGGTCACGATGTTCGAGGACGGCGGGGATCGCTACGGGATCGATACTCAGGGGCGGATCTTCGAGATGGACCTCGACGCGCTCTCGCTCGCGCAGGTCGGCGCGATCGACTTCGATATCCAGCCCAACGGGGGTGTGATCGGGAGCGCTGTGCCCGCGCCGAGCGCGATGGTGCTGCTCGGGCTGGGCGGGCTTGTGGGCGTACGTCGTCGGCGCTGATCGATTCTCTTCATCTCGACATCAAAACACCCGCGCGGCTCCAGAACCGCGCGGGTGCTCTCTTTGGTCAGCGTTGTGTGCTTCGGATCAGCGCTTGCGCCGGGTGGCGCTGAGTCCCATGAGACCCATGAGCGCGAGGGCGCTGGGGGCCGGGACGAGCGCGACGTCGAGCCCGTCGATCCCCATGTAGGCGATCTGGAGCGCCCCGGCGGTCGTTTCGGCGCGGATCTCGAGGAGGAAGTCGGAAGCGCTGGCTTCGAACATCACGGACTGGAGTGTCCAGACGATCGGGTCGGCCGAGTTGGCTTGTTTGCTGAGCGCGTCGGAGATCGCGACGAGTTGGCCGTCGGCGTAGAACTCGAAGACTCCGTCGAACCCGTCCCAGAACCCGGTCGAGTTGACCCGGAATCCGAGGTTGGTTGCGTAGAAGCTGAGCTCGTACATCTGTCCGACTTCGAACCCGGAGACGTTCTGGGTGATGGATTCGGACTGGAAGTTCCCGACCCCGTTCATGCGCGCGAAGGTGCCGCCGTTGGGGGACTCGGTCCAGGGGGTCCCGGTGTTGTTGAACGGGCCGGAGGCGTTGACGACGTCGGGGGTCGCTTGGCCGACCATCCAGTCGGTGGGCGCGGTGGCCATCCCGATCCCGCCGTTCATGTCCCCGTTGAGGATGACGGGTTCGGCGGACGCGATGGAGACGGCGGCGGTGAGCGCGAGGGCGCTCGTGAGGGTGGTGGTACGCATGTGTGATATCCCTTGGAGTGGTTTCCTGTGACGTCCGGAAACCTATCACATGGGGGGGAAATGGCCAGCGGATCGGGGGATTCGGTGTCCATCTCCGCGCGGATCGGATCCCGGAATCCTCACAGTTTGAGCTGGCGGCCCTTGAGGCCAGATCATGCCATTTCGTATGTGCCTCAATCTATCCGATCCGCCCAACAACTCACAGCCCAGCCTGTGAGCCAACCTCCCTCACACACACTGCTATAGTGGAGGATCGATTTTGATTAATCAGTGATCAAATTCAACATCAAGAATTTCGATCACTGAACTACGTCCATCAAAGCTTGTGGAGGGCGGTGATGTGAACAACTTTCAGCAATGGCTTTTCGGCGTACCTGAATATGAACCAGAAATCGATGTTCACAATGAGAAGTCCGCCACCACTGTCCTTGAGCTAGTAAAGTCCGCCTTCGACACAGAAAAGAATCAACGCAATCGATTACTTGAGGCCAGAAAACTTACACTAGGCGCATTATCAATCGTCATCGGCGGCGTTGTTCTTCTTGCCAAGGAATCAGCGAGTCACTCACCCAAAATGTCCTGGAATGGCTATGCACTTCTTTGGCTATCAGCCACGACATTTACGCTTTGCATCGCTGCGATTGTCGTGACACTTTATTACCTTATGAGCACAGAAGATCGTATTCGACGAAGGATCTTGGCGCTGGGCAAGTTTTTTGATGTGATGAGCAGACGCAGAAAGTTCAAACACCGATTTAAATTGGCTAAACGCATTTGGCTCAAGCGATACACACCAATGCATTACAATCCATCACATTCAGTAGTGCTGCCCGATACACTAGAGAACGAACCCTCAGTTACAGATCAGTTGCTCGGGTACTCGAAGCCGACGATCGAAGGTATCTGGGCCCTAAATCTTGAGACAGAAACGATCAATTTGCGAAGACGCAACACCCTGCTCAGTTCGCGTGTGAGCAATGCAAAGAAAGCACTCCTAGTCGCATTCTGCATGCTCATCGTCAGTTGGCTACCATTTGCTCTAGCGCTTCACATGGTGATTCCGGAGAAGGACGATGAAGAAGGGCAACAAAATCAGATCCAGAAAGTCCAAGTCATCTGCTGCCACCCCTCGGCATGCCTCTGTGGAGTCAGACAACAAATTCCAAACAAGCCCGACATTTGGCCTTTTTACGGAACAAATTGAGCCATGTCAGGTATATGTAAGTAGTATGAAGCAAGATTTTCATGTCCAAGTCATGCAGAGTTCCTCTGAGGGTGCATCTTTTGGTCAGCACTCAGACTGGAACGCCGATGAGGGGACGATCAGTGCCCCCAGCTCGACGGTCCAGTTGGGGAGCGTGATCGAGTTCAAAACCCCAGGTGTAGCCATGCCAGGCAAAGGCATCGAACTCCCCAAGGACGAACAGGCGGCACTAAACAGAGCTGCCCAAAGGACTTACAAGACTCGCCAGCAATACGAGAAGCTACGAAGAAGCGAGTATGAGTTGGCAAATAGTTCATGGCTCTCTAGATTCCTCATGTCAGATCTACTTAAACGCTCTACGCCTGACAAACTCTTGCGACGCTGACGCATCACTCTCAAGTCCGCTCTGTAGATGCAGCAACGCCAAACCTCGTCGGCGGCAGCGATCAGACGCGCGTGTTCCAGGGGCCGGTGATCGCGAGGGTCCAGCCCATGCCTTGCATGTTGACGAAGAGGGTCGATTCGTCGGGGCTGAAGCACGCGCCGGCGAACTCGGATCCCGAGTAGGCGTTTTTGGCGATGGTGTAGAGGGACCCGTCGGGTTTGACGCCGACGAGGTGCTGGGGGGATTGGCCGTCTTCGCAGACGACGAGGTCGCCCCAGGGGGAGAAGGTGATGTTGTCCGCGTTTTCGAGGACGGATCGGTCGTTGGGCTCGATGAAGAGTTCGAGGGTGTCGGGTGCGCCGCGCCCGCCGGGGGTGAGGCGGAAGATCTGTCCTGCGCCTTCTTTGCCGCCGTTGGTGCAGGCGAAGTAGGCCGCGCCTTGGTTCTTTCCGTTGGGGTTGTCCATTGCGCCCCACCACATGCCTTCGCCTCGCGCGAAGCGGGCGGCGCCCTTCGCGAATCCGCGCGTGCGGAGGTCATCGTTGGGGGAGTCGATGTCGTCGAGGTCGATCCAGGAGATCGCGAGGGGGTCCCCCGCTTCGATGCGCTGTTCGTCCCAGTTCCGGGTGTCGAGCCCGTCTTGTCCGAGGACGCGCAGGGCTTGGAGCTTCCCGGGTCCGCGGAGGTCTCCCGGCTTGGTGGGCTTGGTCTGTGGGACGAATCGGTAGAGGAGCGAGTCGTGTCGGTCTTCCGTGAGGTACACGATCCCGGTCTCGGGATTGATACACACGGCTTCGTGGTTGAAGCGCCCCATCGCTTTGAGGGGGACGGGCTGTGCGAGTTCGGGCTCGGTGGTGACGGGGACCTCGAAGACGTACCCGTGGTTCTGTTCGAAGCGATCGGACTTCGTGGACACGGTTTCTTCGCAGGAGATCCAGGAGCCCCAGGGGGTGAGCCCTCCGGCGCAGTTGCGCTCGGTGGCGGCCAGCGAGAGCCAGGAGCGTTCGACCTCCTTGGTGCGCATGTTGTAGACGACGGTGGTGCATCCACCGCGCGAGGGTCGGCCGTGCCCGTGGTCGTAGAGGGAGGCGCGATCGACGAGGTGGAGCCGTTCGTTGTGTGGTCCGAAGGGGCCGGGGGTTCGGTGCGCATCCTCGATCTCGTGGTTCCGGACGAGGATGCAGCGATCGGGGTCGGTTGAGTTGTCGGGGTTGGTGTAGGGGAAGGCGGCCATCGCGTCGTGCTTGCCCGGACAGACGAGCCCGTCGGTCATGGTCTCGCCCATCGCGCCGATGATCCGGTAGGTGAAGCCCTTGGGGAGATCGAGGACCCCGTCGGGGTCGGGGATGAGCGCGCCGAAGCCCGTGGTGGTGGGCGCTTGTTCGAGGACGCGCGATACCGCGCCGTGCGCGAGGGAGGCCTTGAGCGAGGCGAACCCGATCGCGACACTGGATGAGCGGACGATGAAGTGGCGGCGGGTCAGGTGGTCCATGTTGAAGTATTGATCGCGCACGGACCCGGGAGGACGGGGGGGCTCGAACTTCACGGATTCATGACACGGGTTTCGTTCAGATGGGCTCGTCGGAAAGGTCGTCCCCGACCCAGAGCCCCATAAGGACGTCGTCGTGGTAGGACCCGTCGGGCTGACGGATGGCGCGGGTCCGGACCCCTTCGATCTGGAACCCGAGCGATGTGTAGAGGTTCCGGGCGTTGGTGTTGTGCTCGAAGACCCCGAGCTCGAGCTTGTCGATGAGCGCGGATTCTCGTGCCCAGTCGATGGTGCGCTCCATGAGCATGCGTCCGAGCCCGGCGCCGCGCCAGGGCTCGATGATCCCGATCCCGATCATCGCGACGTGCTCGAACTTGGCGCGGTTCCCGGGGAGCGCCATGCAGTCCCCGACGATCGCGTTGTGTTCTTCGGAGACGGCGATCTCCCAGCGCGACCCGGTCCGTTCGAGGACCTGTTCGATCCGGTCCTGGTACCAATCGACGTCGTGGACCTCGTCGGGGTTGGAGCCGATCCAGGGGGTGTCGCTCGTGAGGGTGAGCATGAAGACCCGGAAGAGCTCCGCGTCGTCGATACAGATGGGGCGCAGGGTGAGGGTTCTCCCGTCGCGCAGGATCATCGGCTCAAGCGCAGGTTCGCGCGAGGTCGTGGTCATGACTCCATTATGGGCATCCGTCGGCGAAGATGGCGAGGAAAGCGCTGATATCAAAGAAGTCCCAGGCGTTGTCCTCGTTGATATCGGCCGTCGGAGCTTCGTTTGCGAGGTCCATGAGGAACGCGCTGATGTCGAAGAAGTCCGCTTCGTTGTCTCCGTTATAGTCGGCGGCGCAGGACTGGGGGATCCCATAAAACACACGGATGCACGTGTTCCCCGCGTATCCGATCGCGAGGTCCGGGGTCCCGTCGTTGTTGAGGTCCCCGACGGCGATCGCGTTCCCGACTTCGCTTGCGTCGAAGGTCCAGGAGGGGACCTGGTCGAGGACCCCGTCGTTGTTGAGGTAGATGTGGGCGCGTCCGTCGGCGAAGTGGACTTCGAGGAGGTCGTCGTCGCCGTCGAGATCGACGTCGGCGGATTCGACCTCGCTGATCGAATCGAAGGGGGGCATGGTCGAGGTGAGGGGATCGAGGAATCCGTGGACGGCGGCGTAGACGGTGGTGGGTTCGCCGCCGAAGACGACTTCGCTGTTCCCGTCACCCTCGACATCCATGAACACCGCGCCCTTGTCGGCGTTGGTGTTGCTGACCTGCATGAACGGGACCGTGTCGGGTGTGCCCGTGGTGTTGAAGTGGACCCCCGAGGCAAAGTTCACCCACTTCGCGAACGCGATCTCGGGGTACCCGTCCCCCGTGATGTCACGCGCGGCGACCCCGTTGGAGATCTCCCACACACTCGTTTCCCACGAGGGGTCCGTCTCGAGGGTCCCCGCGTTGTTCGTGAAGATGAAGTTGGGGCGCAGGTGGTTGGGTGATGAGGAGCCCTGGTTGGTGGTGACGACATCGAGGTCGCCGTCGTTGTCTGTATCGACGAGGAGCCCGTCGGTTCCCCAGACAGAGGGGTTCGTGGAGGAGGTCCACCCGGCGCTGTTCGAGGGGCCCGAAGCGGAACCGAAGTAGACCCGGACGGAGTCGCTCCGGAGACCCCCGCCGTGGACGGTGACGAGGTCGGGGAAGGAGTCGAGGTTGATGTCCCCGATCTGGATGTCGGCCGTGTGTGTTTCGTTGCTCGTGAACCAGGAGGGGGTAGCTTCGAGACCCGTTGCGGACCCGAAGAGGATGAAGTCGCGCGAGTCGTCGTAGGGGGGGAAGGAGTTCGCGGTGTACGCGCAGGCCGCGAGGTCGTTGTAGCCGTCCCCGTTGAGGTCGGCGATCGCGAGACCCCCGATGGGACGGCGCTCGTTGAGTGTGTAGTCGGGGGTCGCGCCGAAGGGGGCGCCGACCATGACAGCGCCCTGGGGGGCTTGGTCGCTCAGGGGGAGCTGGGCGCGGGTGTGCCCGTCGGGGGAGATCTCGATGCGCTGGGTGGGTTCGGCGGCCGACGCTGAACCGACGAGGAGGGTGAGGAGGGCGGCGTTGAGCGTGGTCTGGTTGTGCATGATCTCTCTCCGGGTCGGATGGTGTGTGGAGATCGATCGTATCAGAATCCGGGCGATTCCCAAAGGGGGGAATCGGTGATTCGGGGCTGGAATCGGGGGTTTGGATCAGGGATTCCGTGCTCGGCACTCCTCGAGGAAGGACACGGCTCTCCGGAGATGGGGGATCACGATCGACCCACCCACGATGAGCGCGATGTCGAATGTCTCGAAGAGCTCCTCGTCGGTCGCGCCGGCGTTGACGGCTTGATCCACGTGATACGCGATGCAGTCATCGCAGCGCAGGACCATGGAGGCGCTCAGTCCGAGGAGTTCCTTGGTCTTCTCGTCGATCGCGCCCGCTTTGTAGGCGTTGGTGTCGAGGGTGAAGAAGCGTTTCGTGGTCGTGGTCCCTCGCGCGAGGATCTTGTCGTTGAGCTCGGATCGGAAGCGCTGGAACTCGTCGTATCGGGATGGGGTGTCGCTCATGCGCGAGTGTAGGTCGCTCGTGGATCGTGTCAGGGGTGTGCAACTTGTGCGGTCTGGATCCGAATACCGATGGAAACCACCAACCCCCGAGGGGAACACCCATGACACGCGCCGCGCTGATTCTCGCTTCTTTGCTCACGATCCTCCCGATGGGGGGGTGCCTCGTTTCGAGCGCGAGCGCGACCCGGATCGACGGCGCGTACGTGCAACCCTCGGCGATCGCGAGCGTGGACGAGCGTCGATCGACGAAGGAGGACGTGCTCCACGCGCTGAGCGAGCCCAGCTCGAAGGAAGTGCACGACGACGGGTGCGAGACCTGGTCCTGGCACTGGACCCGGACGGATGCGGGCGCGGGTCGGGTGTTCCTGATCTTCAACGGCGCATCGAAGAAACAGATCGAGCAGAGCGTGCACGTGAAGTTCGATGAGGACGGGGTGGTGATCAAGAAATGGCGCGACTGATGAGGACGGGGGGGCGTTAGGTGCCGCGGGTGTCGCCGAAGAGCGCGATGTGGAGGCGCGGGCAGTAGGTCCAGCCGCGCTTCATGCAGGTTTCGACGATCCAATCGACGCGCGAGGGTTCGGGGAGGGTGACCCCTTCGGGCATGAGCATGACGTCGCTCGGCGCGTACCCCCGGAGGTTGGTGAGCACGCCGTCGATCTCGTCGAGGTCGCTTGGGGTGGACACAACGAACTTGAGCTGACGATCGGGGGCGCTCGCGATGCACTCGTTGAGCGCTTCGTAGTCGAGTCTCCGCGCTTCGTGGCGCTTCGCCCATGCGCCGCCGGGATCGCGCGGGTCATCGACGGGGGTGGAGTTCGCGAGTTTGGGGGAGATCGACATCAGGTGGCACACGAGCCCGGGGAGGGTGAGGGTCCCGGCCGTCTCGATCGTGATGTGGAACCCTTCGTGCGCGAGCGCTTGGCTCAGGGGGATGAGCCCTTTGAACATCATGGGCTCGCCTCCGGTCAGCACGGCATGACGCGCGGGGTGCGCGAGCGCTTCGGTGACGAGCTCGTCGATGGATCGGTTTGCTTTCTCGGGGTTCCAGCTCGCATACGGGGTGTCGCACCAGGTGCAGCGGAGGTTGCACCCGGAGAGTCGGCAGAACCAGCTCGGGGTGCCCGTGAGCTTGCCCTCTCCCTGGATGGAGACAAAGGTCTCGCTGATCGGGAGGGTGGTCACGGGATCGCTCCGGGTGAGTAGATCGTCGGGTCATCGACCCCCGCGTTTTTGAATCCGTCCCGACGGATCGCGCACGAATCGCAGCGCCCGCACGCGCGCCCCTGGTCGTCGGGGTCGTAGCACGAATGGGTGAGCGCGTAGTCAACCCCGAGCGCGATCCCTTGCTCGATGATCCGCGCTTTGGTCAGGTTCACGAGGGGCGCGTGGATGCGCGTCGTGTCCCCCGACACCCCCGCTTTGGTCCCGAGGTTCATGGTGGTCTGGAAGGACTCGAGGAACTCGACCCGGCAGTCCGGGTACCCGGAGTAGTCCACGGCGTTCGCGCCGATATAGATCTCGCGCGCACCGAACCCCTCCGCGATCCCGGCGGCGATGGAGAGGAAGATGAGGTTGCGCGCGGGGACGTACGTGCTCGGGATGTCGTGCTCCATCTCGCGCGGGTCCCGGTCCTTGGGGACGTCTTCGCCGCCGGTGAGCGCGCTCCACCCCTGGAAGATGGTGGTGTCGAGGTTCACGATCTGGTGGGTGGTTGCGCCGAGTGAGTCCGCGACTCTGCGCGCGGCTTCGAGCTCGATCGTGTGGCGCTGCCCGTAAGCGAAGGAGATGCAGTGGCAGTCGTACCCCTCGTGACGCGCGATCGCGAGGGTGGTGGCGCTGTCGAGACCCCCGGAGAGGAGACAGACGGCGGCTTTGGAGGAGTCAACGATCATGGGAATGTAGGGTAGCTCGGCGCAACGCGCCGGATTGTGGAACCTGAGCGCCAAGTTTCTGGTAGGATACGAGTTATGCCGCTCTCGCTGTTGAGTGCGAAGGTGTTGCGTGTGCGCCCCGTGGGGGTCACGTCGGACTTCTGTCCGGTGTGTCGGTGCGAACGCAGGTTCAAGCTCGCGCTGGCCGGTCATCACCGGTACACCCTGTGTCTGGATCGGGGTCCTGTGGGACAGATCCATCACGAGCTGACGTGCGTGGTGTGCGCCGCGCGGGTGGAGCGGAGCGCGGACGAGCGTGATGTGCGGGTCGTCCCGGGGAAGGGCGCGGTCGGGACCCACGAGCCCGAGGCGCTCCCGATCGTTCGGTCCCGGATCGAGGACTGTGCGCGGATGGAGCAGGCGCGACGGGAGGGGAAGCTCAAGCCCGATCAGCGCGAAGAGCTCATCCGTCACGCGATGTACTGCTTCGCGCGGATCTACGACGAGGACTCGTTCGAGCGTTTGACCCCCTTCGTGAAGCTGCTGATCCTGCTCGGGTGTCTGCTCGTGATGGCGCTGGGGTATTGGGGGTGGCGCGAATCCGGGAACGTGTGGGCGCTGGTCGGCGCGGCCGGCGCGGTGGTGACGATCTTCGGGGCGCTGCTGTACTGGGTGACGAAGCATTCGCCGCGCAAGCGCGTGCGTGGGTGGTTGGCGCAGTCGCTTGCGCCCCTGGACCCGTCGCGCGAAGAGATCCGGCGGATCCGCGCTGAGCTCCAGGGCTCGAGGATCAAAGCGGGGTTCCGGATCCGCTCGGACAAGCTCATCGCGAAGATCAAGAAGGTCCGCGCGGGGTCCTGAGATCAATCCTTCCGGAGATCGATGTACCCGCTCGCGTCTCCTCTCCGGAGCTTGATACGCACCCCGTGCTCGAGATCCGCACGATCGAAGAAGCGTTCGACGGACTCCGCGTCATCGAAGGAGCGTCCTTCGATTTCGTAGATGAAGTCTCCCGCTTCGAACCCGGATTCGTCCGCGAGTGAGTTGTCAACGATCCGGAGGATCTCGAACCCTTCGACCGATCCGACGACGCGCCTTCCCCGGGTGATATTCATCTGACGCGGGATGAGGGTGATCCCGAGATCCTCGAGGTAGACCCCGCCGTATGCGAGCGCTTGCTGTTCGTCCCGGTCCTCGACGACGGCGCTGGTGGAGCGTTTCCTGTCCCCGCGGATGTAGTCGATCTCGACGGGGACCCCGGGTCGCGCGAGCATGATCGCGTTGCTGAATCGGACGAGGTTTTCGGTGGCGCGCCCGCCGATCGCGACGACGATGTCGCCGTCTTGCAGACCCGCGCGGTCCGCCGGGCCGTCGTCGATGACCCGATCGAGCACGACCCCGCCGTCGATCCCGAGCTTGATCGCGCGTTCGGGTTCGAGACGACCCATCTGGATCCCGAGCCAACCCCGATCGACCCGTCCGGAGTCAACGATCCGTTCCATGATGGCTTTCGCGATATCGATGGGGATCGCGAACCCGAGCCCGTTGTTCCCGCCGGAGCGTGACGCGATGGCCGTGTTGAGCCCGACGACCTTCCCGTTGAGATCGACGAGGGGTCCTCCGGAGTTCCCGGGGTTGATCGCCGCGTCGGTCTGGATGAACTCTTGGAAGCGCTGGGGGGGGTTGTCCCAATCCGTGCTCATCGGGCCTTCGATGGAGCCCCGTCCTTTCGCGCTGACGATCCCGGCCGTCACGCTCTGCTGGAACCCGAAGGGGGACCCGATCGCGAGGACCCATTGCCCGACGCGCAGGGCTTCGGAATCCCCGAACTGGGCCGGGGTGAGCCCGGTGGCTTCGATCTTGACGACGGCGATGTCGGACTCCGCGAAGGTCCCGACGATCTCGCCTTCGACCTCGCGCCCGTCGGCGAGTCGTACGCTGAGCGACTTCCCGGATTCGACGACGTGCGCGTTGGTCAGGATGAACCCGCGCGTATCGACGATGACCCCGGACCCGAGCCCGACCTGTCGATTGAATCCGTGCCGGGTCTGCTCCTGGGTGATGATGTGGACCACGCTGGGCTCGATGGTCTCGCTCGCGTGTTCGAACGCGAGGGAGAGATCGTTCGCGAAGGACATCGCGCGTTCTTGTTCTTTGGTCGGCGGATCGAGGGTGTCCATCGCCGACGCGCCCGTCCCGATCGTGAGGATCGAGGAGAGCGCGAGGGCTCGGAGACCACGGGACAGCACGGAAGTCGTCTGCGCGGAACTCATCATACGGATCGCTCCTGTTCTCACTCTGTCATGGGCGCCCGCTGCTGCTCGGCGCGCCCGGCCGTTCCCCATACCAACGCTCGAGGAGCCCGGATGTTTCCGGATCCGGGCTCGGTTCTGGGCTTTGTTGGGGATCAGTCGATCCCGTATTCGGCCCAGGAGCTCGAGGTCTCGGTGACCCGGACCCGTTCGAGGGTGAGCCCGGCGCGCAGGGTGAACCCGAACCCGTTGGGGTCCGTGTAGGTTCCCCCTTCGTGGAGGAGATCCGAGACATGGTCGTAGATGCGCCGCGCCATGACTTCCGTCGTGGGATCTTCGTTTTTGCACACGATGATGCGCGTCTTCTGCTTCTCGGTCAGAGAATCGAGGATCGGGTCCGAGTCGTTGACCATGAGCGCGTGGTCGTAGGAATCGATGTACTCCTCGACGGCGAGCTTCAGGGCTTTGAAATCGCAGACCATGTCGCTGGAATCGAGGGATTCGCTCGAGAGGACCAGATCGACGCGCCTCGAGTGTCCGTGGGGGTACTGACAGCGCCCGGGGTGCTTGGAGAGCATGTGTCCCGACTCGATCTCGAACGATTTACAGACCCGGTAGCGCATGGAGGATCGTAGACCCCGGCCGCGCCTGGCTTTGCGGATCGGACGGGATCAGTGGTCCAGGAAGTAGTACGCGAACCGGCTCCCGTGGAGGATCAGGGACCCCGAGCGGAGATCCCCGTTATCCATGTAGCGATCGAGCTCGAGCGCCATGTCCTGGGTGAATCGGTTGGACCCGTTCTGACGGATCGAGATCTGGACGGGGTCCCAGTTGGGGGGTCCCTCGTAGTCGTACGCGCCCCCGATGGGCGCGTCCTTCTCGAACGGGTTGCCCTGCTTGAAGTAGGGAGCGAGGACACCGACGGCTTGGGTCCGGTTCACATCCCGTGGAAAGACCCCGTGCTCGGCGCGGTACATGACCACGGCGTTGGCGATCGCTTTGAGATCCTGCGACGTCGCGGTGATATTGGTCTCTCCGGCGGCGTTCGCGAGCTTGGGGATGGTCATCGCGGCGAGGATCCCGATCACGATGATGACAACGATGAGCTCAACGAGCGTGAAGGCACGGCGCATTCGTTCCATAGGGATCGCTCCAGGGGGAGGGTGTTCTCCCCCTTGGATCGGGTCGGGGTGGGGTTGGGTTGAGGAATCCCCGGGCGGAGCGGATCCGTCTGCGCGGTCTGTGAGGATCACGCCGGGATGGGTTCTACCATCCCCCCGTGCACTCCCCCACGACCCAGCTGCTTGAGCCCGATCTGATCCGGATGATCGAGGACCGCGATTATCGGACGGTTCGGACCGCGCTGACGGTGCTCGAGCCGGCGGACATCGCGGATCTGCTGTCGTCGATCGCGCCGGAACACGCTTCGGTGATCTTCCGGGTCCTTCCGAGACAGCTGGCCAGCGATGCGTTTGCGGAGCTCGAGCTGAGCGACCAAGAGAAGCTGCTCGACGAGCTCGGGGACGAACGGTCCGCGCGATTGATCGAATCGCTCGAACCGGACGACCGGGCGGCGATCCTCGACGAGCTCCCCGTCGAGGTCGCGACCCCCCTGATGGGACGGATGAGCGCGGAGACGAGGCGCATCACCCAGGGGATCCTCGGGTACCCGGCGGAGAGCGTGGGTCGATTGATGACCCCGGACTACGTGCGCGTCCGGCGGGGATGGACGATCGAGCACGCGCTCGCGCATATCCGTCGATACGGGAAAGACGCGGAAACCGTCAACTGGGTGTATGTCATCGACCACGACGGGACCCTGGTGGACGACCTCCACATCCGGGTGCTCCTGCTCGCGGATCCGGAGACGACGATCGAGGAGCTGATGGACAAGCAGTTCCTCGCGCTCCGCGCGATCGACGACCGGGAGGAAGCGGTCCGGATGATGGACCGATACAACCGGACGGCGCTGCCCGTGGTGGACTCGCTGGGTCTGCTCGTCGGGATCGTGACGTTCGACGACGTCGCGGATGTCGCGCAGGAAGAGTTCACGGAGGACGTGCAGAAGCTCGGTGGTATGGAGGCGCTCGATGCGCCGTACGTGGACTCACCCGTGCGCTCGATGATCCGGAAGCGCGGGGTGTGGCTCGTCGGGCTGTTCATGCTCCAGCTGTTGACGATCGGAGTGATGGGGTTCTTCGACGAGCAGCTCGGGAAAGCGGTCGTGCTCGCGGTGTTCGTCCCGATGATTATTGCGAGCGGGGGGAACACGGGGACCCAGGCCGCGAGTCTGCTCGTGCGCGCGATCGCTGTCGAGGATGTGCGATTGGCGCAGTGGTGGGCGATCATGCGCAAGGAGATCCTGACGGGTCTCGCGCTCGGGTGCGCGCTCGGGTTGATGGGCGCAACCACGGTCCTCGTGATGTCGAGCATCGGGTTCATCGACGTCGGGGAACACGGCCCACTCCTGGCCGGGACGGTGGGGATCGCCGTGCTCTTTATCGTGATCTGGGGGACGTTGATCGGGTCGATGTTCCCGCTCATCCTCGAACGGATCGGGCTCGACCCTGCGACCTCGTCGTCGCCGCTCGTTGCGACCCTGATGGACGTGTCGGGGTTGTCGATCTACTTCGCGCTCGCGCTGCTGATGCTGCGCGGGACCCTGCTCTGATCGATCATTCCTCGTCGGGCGCGGGCGCGATCCGTTCGCTCGTCGCGTTGATCCACGACGAGAGGATCCCGAGCACCTCGGGCGCGATTGTCTCCTCGATGGTCCCGTACTCCCCGACGGCTCCGATCTTGGCGTGCTGGAAGAGGTGGTTGAGCCCGCCCAGCTCGATGATCGTGGACTGACGGTTCCCCGCTTTCTCGAGGGTCTCTCGGATCGTATCGAGGTTGAGCCGGGGGGTGACCTGGGTGTCGAGGGACCCGTTGAGCGCGAGGATGGGGATGTTGATCCAGGGGAGGTAGTCACGCGGGTCGTGGCAGATAAACGAGCGCATCGGGGCGCTGTTGAACTGGGGGAGCATCTGCTCAGCGAGCTTCATCGCGTTGTCGTCGTCGGGGACCCGGAACTCCGTGATCGCGATCTGCTTGACGAGATCGAGGAGCTCGTCCTTCTCCGCACCGGCGCACATCCGATCGAAGAGCACCCGTCTCCGCTCGATGGCGGCGTTGACATAGTCCTCGTCGAGATCGGTCTTCGTGTACATGAGCTCGGTCTGGTCGATGAGCACCTCCGCGCCGCTCACCCCGGTCCCGGCCAGCATCACGATGAACGCGACATCCGGGTCGTGGAGCGCGAGGTACGGCGCGACCATCCCCCCCTGGGAGTGCCCGATGATCCCGACCTGGGACGCATGGACCCTGGGGTGCTCGATCATGTATCGCACCCCGAACCACGCATCGCGCGCGTGCTGCTCGACACTCGTGAGCCCGAACACCCCCGTGGACTTCCCGATCCCCCGGTCGTCCATCCGGAGGACGGCGATCCCGTGGCGCGTCAGGTGATCCGCGATGACGAGGAAGGGCTTGTGCGCCATGATCGTCTCGTCCCGGTCCTGAGGACCCGACCCCGTGATCATCACGACCCCGGGGTACGGGCCTTCCCCGAACTGCTCGGGATCGGGGAGGGTGAGGGTCGCGCCGAGGACGTGGGTGAACCCGTCGTACACGGGGGACCAGGGCGATTGGTCCATCCCCTCGTCCGTTGCATCGATGAGCATGTCGATGGACTCGTAGGGGAAGGGCGTTTCGGGGGTCTGGGGACGGCTGGGCTGCGCGAGGGCGCTGAAGGCGCAGAGCCCGAGGGTCAGGATCGTGGTGGTGATCTTCATCCGTTCAAACTCCCTATCGATCTTTATTCGCCGTGGATCAGTGATTCGATGATCGAAACGTAGCGCTCGTGCTGCTCGGTGTATGCGTCCCCGGTCGCGGGTCCTGTGAATCCGGTATGGATCTCGACGATCTCGTTGTCCGAGTTCAGGAAAATCGTCGTGGGGTACGCGCGGACCTGGTCGAGGATCGCGAGTTCCTCGGTGGCCGCGTCTTTGTTGTTGAGTCCCGCGATGAGGACGTCCCAGTCCGCACCGAAGCGCTCGAGGTAGCGTTTGACCTGGGTGGACGAGCGCTCGTGGTCGTCGGTGAGCTCGAAGGCGAGCCCGAGGATCCCGAGCTTGTCGCCGTAAGTCTTCTTCAGTTCGGCGAGTTCGCGCCCGGCGTCGGCGCAGTTGGGGCACCAGGACCCGAAGACCTCGATGATGCGCACGGGTGCGTTGGTTGCGTTGAGCGCATCGACGACGCGCGTGGGTTCGCCTTCGAGATTGGTGAAGACGAGCTCGTCGAGCGCGTCCTCGTTGGGAGCGCTCGTCTGCGCGAACATATCGGGGAGCTGCGCGTCGTCGTCGCGCGTCGCGGTCCATGTCTCGTGCCACCAGTCCCCGGACCAGAAGTCGCCGGCGATGGTGCCGTCGGGCTGGAGACGCGCGTGGAAGAGGAAGGCGTGCGCGCCGTCGAAGGTGGAGAGGCGCATGAGGTCGCCGTCGATCACCCCGCGAAGATGCCTGTAGTCTCCGGTCGTGGTGAGGAATGTCCCGATGACAAGATTGCCCCAAGCGGAGAAGTCACCGATCGCTGTGTCATCGGACGACTCGAACTGGACCCGCCATCTGCCCGAGAACCGTTCGCTATTGGCAACCACTTGGTGGGAACGACCCGCGTCGGGATCGACTCCGCTCAGATTGTCGCTTCCGATCACACGAGTCGCCTTTACAGGCAACTCAGCAACACCTGAGCCGCGAACTTTGCGCCAGGCACCCTTGTAGCGATGACCCTCGGTTTGGGTCAGTTTGAGCTCTGAGTCGTAGTGCTCGAACGGGATCACGATTTCGGACAGATCTTCCGGGTCGAAGTCCGGGAGCAGAACATGGATCGCGGATTCTTCGAGCGGCCGTGGTACACCGATCGGGCCCGGGTAGATCCGAGCATCCTTCGGGAAGGCGCTGCTGTTCCGTTGCATCACGATATGGAACGGAAGTTCGCCGCCCGGAGTCTGGATCGTGACATCGAACGTGTACCGATAGCGCCCAGAATCAGGTGCGGGAAGAAACGCAGCCACAATGAGTGTGATCGCGATCGCGGATCCGAGAACTGCGATGATTGGACGCATGCCCAACTGTACCGCCCCACTCCCGCTCCGGTTCAGCGCTTCCGCGCGACGAGGACACCCTCGCGGATCGGGGCGCAGGCCGTATCGAACGCGGGATCGTCCACGACCATCCGGTTGAACCGATCCGCGGCGTCCCTCGACGGGTTCTCACCCTCGGGCATGTCGATCCACCACCCCGCGCCCAGCACGTTGTCGGCGATCAGCAGCCCCCCGGGACGGAGCAGGGTCCGCGCGTGGGGCATGTAGTCGGGGTACTCGGTCTTGATCGCATCGAGGAAGACGACATCGACCGAGTTCGGCCCGAGCTCCTCGACGAGCTTGGGGAGTTCGGCGAGCCCGGTCGAGCGCCGGATCTCGGCTCGGTCCGCAACCTTGGCTTCGTCGAACATGCGCTGGGCGAAGTTTGCGTGGAGTTCGTTGGGCTCGATGGTGATGAATCGCCCGTTGTCGGGGAGCGCCCGCGCGAGCCAGATCCCCGAGTACCCAGCGAGAGTCCCGACCTCGACGATCGTGCGTGCCCCGCTCATGATCGCGAGCAGGTTCAGGAAGCGCCCCACACTCGACGAGACGGCGATATCCGGGATCCCCTCCGCGATGGCGCGTTCCATGAGGGTTTCGAGGTGCTCGTCGGCGCGCCCGAAGACGTCGTCGAGGTAGGTGCAGGTGTTCATCCAGCGCTGGGGGGTCATGTCCATGGGGGAGGGTAGACCCGGATCAACTGATGTGATCCCGCTGAGGTGATCACATGGGTGTCGGCCCGCGCACGTCGGGCGGCCCCCCACCGCCGCCGCTGCCTGAGCCAAAGAAGATGATGAAGAGGAAGAACAGCACCGCGCCGGCAATAAGGATCGGGATGACATAGATCGCGATCATGACAAACGCGATCGTCCCCATGATGATCATGATCACATATCCGATATTCAACAGCACGAACTGAACCCACTGGAGCGGGGTCTCGGGCTTGCCCTCCGTGTAGGTCTTCCAGAATCCGCTGGGCTCGGGTTTCTCGTGGTTCTTTGGCTCGTCCATGGGTCCCTCCCGTTCCCAGCATATCAGATCTACCATCCCCTCCCATGCCCGAAGCCCCGTTCTCACCGATCGAAGATGTGCTCGACGACCTCCGACAAGGGAAGATGGCCATCGTCACAGACGATGAGTCGCGCGAGAACGAGGGGGACCTGATCCTCCCCGCGCAGTTCATCTCCCCCGAAGCCATCATGTTCATGCTCAAGGAAGCGTCGGGGTACATGTTCGTGTCGCTGACGGAAGCGGACTGCGATCGGCTGAACCTGCACGGGCAGTCGGCCGTCAACACCTCGGCGCGGGGGACCCCGCTGACCGTGTCCGTCGATGGGCACCCCAAGCACGGGTTCACGACGGGGGTGAGCGCGCACGAACGCGCGCGGACCATCCAGATGCTCATCGACCCGAGCACGGGTCCCGACGATTTCGTGCGCCCGGGGCACATCAACCCGCTCCGCTCGCGCGACGGCGGGGTGCTCGTGCGCATCGGGCACACGGAAGCGATCGTGGACCTGTGCCGACTCGCGGGTCTGACCCCGGGGTGCGTGGGGATCGAGATCGTCCACCCGGAGGGGCGCATGATGCGCGTCCCGGACCTCGAGGTCTTCGCGGAGCAGCACGACATCAAGATGTGCTCGATCAAGCAAATCATCGAGCACCGGCTCGCAAAGTCCATGATCGTCCAGCGCCTCGAGCCCGCGCAGGGGACACCGATCCGGACCCCGCTGGGGTCGTTCACACTCTTCGCGTTCCGTTCTCCTGTGGATGCGCTCCCCCACCTCGCGCTGACGGTCGGGGATGTCGGGGCCGTCGACGAGAAGGGGAACCCGATCGAGGACGACACCCCGACGTTGGTGCGTGTCCATCGGCGCGATCTGCTCGGGGACATTTTCCAGGACTTCGGGACGGACCCCGCGCGCCCTCCGAGCGGGATGATCCTCCACGAATCGATGCGCATGATCCAGCAAGCGGGTCGGGGCGCGATCATCTACCTGCGCCCCATGGGCGCGGAGAACTCCGATCTCTCCGCGCGCCTCACGCGCCCCTTCGGCGCGAGCGACGAGGACACGGTCCACGAGACGATGAGCGGCACCACACTCGAGTACGGGACGGGATCACAGATTCTGAGGGCCCTCGGGCTGAGCAACCTGAAGCTCATCACAAACTCGGCCGCGGAATACCCCCAGCTCGAAGCGTTCGGGCTGACGATCTCCCAGCGCGTTCCCGTGAAAGCGTGAACGGACAGGACGGGGGGTAGTGTTCCGAATCAGGGACACCCCGCGCTGAAAGCTTGGAGGAAGCTCGACACATCGAAGAAGTCGAAGACGGTGTTCCCGTCCCAGTCGAGCATCCCCGAGAGGAACAGGGTCAGATCGAAGAAGTCCGCGTTTGTGTCCCCGTTGAGATCAACGGCGCACACGGGCGTGCACGCGCTCATGTCGTAGATCCGGAACTTGCCCGGGATCCGGAGGTAGCCGCGCCCCGAATCGATGGTCCACGACATCGCGTAGTCGTCGGATTCGTTGAAGACCCCGAGGAACCGGATCACCGATGGGTCCGAGAGATCGAACATAACCACCCCGCTCTCGCTCGTCGAGATGCTCAGGATGTCCCCGGAACGTTCCAGCATGGGATCGTCCCCGCTTTGGATCAAATCGGTGAGGTACCCGACGGCGCCCGTCTGGGTGATCACGCTCGGGAGGAGGGGGTTGGTGACATCGATGGAGCGGAGCTGGTAGCGCTCCTCGGCGATGTCGTAGTTGATCTGATCGAGCCGGGTCCCGTCGCTGACCGCGCCGTAGAGCACGGAGCCGTCGATCGCGATCCCCGGGCCGAGCGCGACGGGGGTCGTCTCTTCGAGCAGCGACACGACCTCGACCTTGTCATCCGTCAGGATGTGCGCGAGGCGCATGAACACGGAGTCCCCGACGTACAGGATCTCCTTGGCATCGCTCCCCGTCGCGAAGGTCCCGATGATCGTCGGGGAGGTGGGATCCGAGACGTCCACGATCTGCATCCCGTTCGAGCGATCCGCGATGTACGCTTTCCCCTCATCGACGAGCACATGGAGCGCGGTTCCCGGGGTCGTGACGGAGCCCAACAACACCGGGCTCGATGGATCGGAGACATCGATGATCGAAAGCGCCTGCCGGTCCACGGCGTACGCGATCGTGCCGACGACATCGACGTCGATGATGGTCGCCCCCGAATCGAACGACCCCGTAAGGACGGGGACACCCGTGCTGACATCGAAGATCTCGAGGATCGCACGCGGGACATACGCCATGTCCCCCACCACTTTGGTCCGATGGGGGTTGGAGATGTTGCCGTCGGTCCATTCATACGACCCGAGCTCGGCCGAGCTGACCTGCGCGGCCGGATCGCTCATGTCCACGGAGACCACACCCGAATCGCGCGTCCCGAGGAACACATCGGTCCCGCTCGCGCCGACGCAGACCGCGTCCCCGAGTGAGCGGATCGTCCCCACCACATCGGGCGAAGTGGGATCGGAGGTGTCGATGATGGAGACCAGGCTCTGGGTGTTGGTCACGTAGAGCCGATCATCCTCCAGCGTGAGCGAACGCGCGAAAGAGATCGGGACGTTGTCCTCGATCGACCCCCCGCTCCGATCCGGGAGGAGCTCGATCGCTTCCACACCCGACGAACCGTCGGCGACATAGAGCACGTCTCCGACCGCTTCGCATTCGTACGCCGTCCCCGGGGTGCTCAGCGTGGTGACCAGATCGTTCGTCCCCGAGGCCCCCGGGGTGTACACATCCACCCCGGCCGTCCCGACAGCAACGTAGATATACACCTCGCCCCCGGACTCTTGAACCTCGATGGATCGTGCGACATCGGACCCGAACTCGAACTCGATCTGAGATGGGAAGACGGTCGTCAAGTCGTACGCGCGGTACCCCTCGCTCCCGGCGGCGACACCCAGGATGATCTGCCCCGGGAGCTGAGACGGGAGAACGGCGACATCGCGCGCATCGTTCAGACTCAGGGTCGAGATGAACGTGAACTCCGGATTCGACGGATCCGTCACCCGGACGATCCGGACCCCGGCGTCGTCGCAAGCGATAAACGCGAGGGTCGCGAACTCGCCGACGAACAGGTCGATCCCCTGCGCCACACCCCCGAGCGAAAGCTGGGAGAGGCGCGTGAGGTTCGTGGGATCGCTCACATCGAAGATCTGGAGCCCGGACTCATCCGCGGCGACATACGCGATCCCGTCTCGGACGACCATGTCGCGCGCCTCGAAGTCCCCGGGAACGGCCGTCCCGAAATCGACCTGATCCAAGTAGGTCTCCAGCACACACCCGACCCCGCCATCGGCGAAGGTCTGTGAAACCAATCCCAACGACAGCACCACACCACCCCACGTCTTCAACACATCACGCACAACACAAGCCCTCTCTCTTCCTGAACGTCCAGAATCCAACCCCACCGATCGTATCGAAACTCGGAGCGGAACGGCGCTCCGAAACGGGCATATTGCCCGGATATCGGGGATATTGAGCCGAACCGGACCCCAACGACGGGCTCCACGAGCGATAAGCAGACGGATGTGCGAACGGGTGAAGCCCTGAAACTCCGGGAGCGGGGTTGCGTATCCATTTGAGATCGGTCACACTCCGATCGGAAGGGGAACCCATGCACATCCGCTCAACCATGCTCGCGCTCGTGCTCGGGGTCTCGTGTGTCCACGCGCAGGACTCGGGGCACTTCGACACCACCCCGAACACGGAAGCGTGGGCAAACCCGAGCACGATCGCGTGGGATGATGTGATCGAACTGCTCAAGCTCGCACGGGGCGCGCCCGATCACGCCACCTTTCTCAGAGTGATCGAAGAGCGGGCACTCGATCCGGGATCGCCGCTCACAGACGATGCACGCTACGAGGGTCTCATGCACGCCCAGGCCGGGGCTTGGAATCTCGACGACTTCGAGCACGCGGCCTACCTCGCCGATGCGGCGCTCCTCATGAATGTTGATCTCGACAAACGTATCCGAGCGGCCGAGTGGAGCGGACGATCCTGGCGATCCGCGATGAACCACCAGCGCGGATTCGAGTCCTTCAAGCTCGCGTTCGAGCTCTCCGAGCAGCTCTTCGAACAACGCAAGAAGGATCCGCTGTGGACGAGCAGCGATCCCGAAGCCTTTGTCTCAGGGATGCGATCCCACATGGGCATGCTCGGGGGATTCGCGATCGGGCTCGCGCATATGAGCGGGGAGCACGAGTCCGGGTTCGAGCTCGCTGAACGGATCAGCTCCGAAGATACGTACCCCGAGGAACGACGAGCCCAAGCGCTCTCCGAATCCGGGCAGCAAGCCCTCCGGCTCGGGATGAACGATCGCGCGGCCGGGTACTTCAGATCGCTCCTCTCCACGTTCCCCAACTGGGGGATCGGCCCGATCGGCGAACGCGCGAGCGCGGGGATGCAGCTCCTCCAAGCGATGGGGATCAGCGCCAAGGACAACGATCCCGCGGCGATCGCGATGGTCAACACGATCATCGACGACGAGCGCCTCCAGGGTTCCGCGGCGTGGTTCTGGGCCGTGGGCGAAGCGGCGGAAGCGCTCGGGTCGCGCGGGCGATGGCGTGATGGGGTGGCGCTGCATCTCTGGGCGATCGAGAAGGGGCGCGAACGGATCGAACATCTGGACGAGTCGGATCGGAAGTCCGGGATGGACACGGTCCTTACTCGGTCATTGAGCCGTCAGTACGAGTTCATCGCGCAGTCGCTCGAGCGCCGGAACAAGGACGGAATGGCGCTCCGCGCGTGGGAGCTGTACATCGAGCACACCAACAGCCCGTTCGAACACGAGCTCAATCGCGCGAAGCAGCGCGTGGATTTCCTCACCAGGCGCGGGATCACCCGGGTCCCCCTCCCCGAGCCCAAGAAGGTCGAGCTCAAGCGGCGCTGAGCCCACCCCCCACTCCCCGCCCCCCATTTCTGGGTCAGAAACACGGTCCGAGCCGAGAATCATTCCACTTTGTTCGGATTTTTGTCGGAAGTCCGAGAATTGGGCTCGCTTCTGTGTGTCTGTCCGAGGACAATGGCGCTCCCCATCGTCGGCGGGGACAGGAATCGCCGACGGGACACACACTGAGATCCACGCAGGAGATCGACCATGAAGACCACGACCATCGCCGCGTTCGCTGCTGGTGTCATCACGACGGGCTCGCTCGCGACCCTCATCGCCGCCGGCCCGAAGGAGACGAAGCACGACCATCACACGCAGGACGCGCACACGGGGGCGCCCGATCCGATGGAGATGAGCCCGGACGAGATGATGGCGATGTGGATGGAAGCCGGGAACCCCGGAGAGCATCACAAACGGATGGCCAGGGATGTCGGGACGTGGAAGGCGCACACCAAGTTCGCGATGGACCCGACCCAGCCCGATGTATGGACGGAGGGCGAGGGGAGGTGCGTGATCGAATCGACGATGGGGGGACGCTTCTTCGAGTCCACGTTCACGATGGACTTCATGGGGATGCCCTTCGAGGGTGTCGCGATGGCCGGCTACGACAACGGGCGCGAGTGCTACGTGATGACCTGGCGCGATTCCATGTCCACCCAGATCATGCACATGACCGGGCAGATGAACGACCGGGACCAGCTCGTGATGAAGGGCAAGTCCTTCATGCCCGGGATGGGTGAGTACATGATGAAGATCGTCTACGAATGGGACGGCACGGACACGTGGTCCGAGACGTTCTACGACCAGCTTCCCGACGGCTCGTGGTTCAACTCGGGTGTGATCACGTTCACACGCGAGTAACGACGCGCCCGATCCGGATCGATCGACCCGGGCTCGACAATCTCAGGGTGATGTGGTGCCTTCGCGCCAGTCGTGCTGCGCGGGCTCGGACGCGGGCTCGTTCATGTACCGCGCGGGGTTGTCCGTTGGACGCACAATGCGCGGATTCGAGAAGATCAGCGCTTCGAGGTCCTCGGACAGATTCCGAGCCGTCGATGAGTTGAGCGGATGGACCTGTAGGCCGTCGAGCTGGTAGCGCGCGGGGTCGTACTCGCTCGGGGTCACCCCGTGGAAGTGCCCGAGGAGGGAGACAACCGCGCCCTTGTAGACCTCCGCGGCGTCGCTCATCGCGTCGAGCATGTCCCGGAGCCTGACCCCGGCGTTGTCCACCCCGATCATCCAGGGGACGACATGGATGTTCGACGGGCGCGGGCGCCCGGTGCTGTTGAACGCATCCATCCAGCGCCCGATCAGGTCCAGGTACATCGCATCGACATCGCTCCCGGCGGGCTCGGTGTTGTGCCCGAGCATGACCATGAGCGCGTTGGCATCGATGAGATCGATGAGCGCCTCCCGGCTCGCATCGGTGAGGTCCAGGTGGTTGTCGATGCTCCACCCCGGGTAGGCCTGTGCTCCCACGACCATGCCGGGGAGGAGATTCCCGTCCCGATCGGTGCGCATGACGGCGACACTGAGGACCTGGAGGGTGTCGCCGTAGGACTCGACACTCCCCTCGGGGAGATAGAACGCGACCCCGACCCCGTCGGTCGTGGGGAAGAACGAGGGATCGAGCGGCTGCTCGATGATCTGATACCCGTAGTCCTGGTTGAGCGTGTGGATGACCTTGTTCGCTTCGTCATCGACCTGTCCGCGCAGGGCGCGGGTCTCGATCAGGGGGACCGTGTTGGGTGTGGTGCGAAGCGCGATCCGGACGACGAGCGGGTCCCCCGTGGTGATCCAGTTCGTGCGCCAAGGGACCGTGTTCCCGAACGCGTTGTACAGACGGAACCGCGCGAGACAGATCCGGGTATCCTCGACATCCTGAACGAAGAGCCATTCGTACCCCCGGTAGTTCATGAAATCGCGCGGGCCTCCCCCCGACCATCCCCCGGGGTTCCCGATGATCCTGCTCCGGATGTAGTCCACCCCGTCGATGTTGTACTCCACGTCCTGCCCGGCCGAGCTGAAGTCAAATGCGAAGACCGCGCCGGCCACCGGGATATCCCATCGGCGCATCTGGACCCGGATCCGGGTCGTCGCCGGCGCCGAGATCTGGGAGTCGCCCAGGAAGATACAACGGAAGTTGTTGGGATCGATCGGACGGATGTCCGAGTCGATCGGGTCGCGCGTCCCCGGGCCGAGCGACTGCGCCCCCGCGCCCGGCGCACACCAGCACATCAGAACCAGCGCGCACAACACCACAACGATCGATCGGGGATCTCGCATGCAAGGAGTGTAAACGCGCTCCGGCCCCCGACCAACGAAAAAGCCGCCCTGAAGCGGCTTCTGGGGGGATCATCCGGGGATCCGGTCCGATCAGATCCGTTCGTAGAGGGGGAGAGGCCCGACCAGGGGTCGGCAGTAGTCGAGGAACGCGCGCGAAACGTTGTTGTGCCCGTCGATGAACTCGTCGGGCATGTGCTTGGTTTTCGCCGCGACCTGCTCGAGATCGATCCGTTCGTACTTGGACGCGTAGGGCTGGTCCTCACCGATCGGGGAGGTCCGGATGATCGCGACGGACCCGTCGAGATCGCCGGAGGTTGCGAGCTTCGCCGCGTAGCGCCCGACCCCGCGGGCTTCCGCTTGGTCCACGTGGGACTGGTCGGGGAAACAGCGCTGGACGTACCCGAAGGTGTCTGCGCGGACGCGCGGGGCCTTCCCCCCGGCCGGTTTGAGCTTCTCCTTGAGGAGGTTCGACAACGCGTCACCGAGCGCGCCCGACCCGGAGAGTTGCACGTTCCCGTGCGCGTCCGTCTGCGCGTTCTGGATCAGCTTCGCGCCGATCGGGGTCCCCTCGGGATCCGAGATCCCCTCGGAGACGGCGATGTGACAACGACCCTTCTCATCGTAGATTTTCGCGACATCCTCGACGAAACGCTCCGTCTCGAACGGGACCTCGGGGAGGTAGATGAGCTGAGGCCCGTCGGTCGAGGGACCCGCGCTCAGGGGTCGATCGTCACGACGCGCGAGCGCGGCCGCGGCCGTCAGGAACCCCGCATGACGACCCATGATGACGTTGATCTTGATCCCGGGGAGGGAGATGTTGTCGAGGAAGTCGGCCATACAGGCCTTCGCGACGAAGCGCGCGGCGCTGGGGAACCCGGGGGTGTGGTCGTTGACCATCAGGTCGTTGTCCACCGTCTTCGGGATATGGAAACAGCGCAGCTCGTAGTCCTGCTGGTTCGAGAGCTCGTTCACGATCCGGCACGTGTCGCTCGAATCGTTCCCCCCGATGTAGAAGAAGTAGTGGATCCCGTGCTTCCGGCACGCTTCGAAGATCCGTTCGCAGTACTCCGCGTTGGGCTTGTCGCGCGTCGAACCCAGACCCGCGCTCGGGGTCCGCGCGAGGATCTGGAGACGATCGTGGGGGTAGTCCGTCAGGTCGTACAGGTCGTCGTTGACGAGACCCGTGACCCCGTGGCGCATCCCGAGGATCTTGGTAATCGGGTTCCCGGGGGTCCCCGCGCCAGCGCGCCGGAGCCCTTCGATCACCCCGACGAGGGACTCGTTGATGACCGCGGTGGGTCCGCCCGATTGCCCGATGACGGCTGCGCCCTTGACCAGATCGCCCATGTCCGCTCCATCCCTTCCGATTGAGACCGTGTTCCTGTAGGAGTTAAGGAGGGTAGCCCCGGATCCGGATTGTTTTTCCGGATCGCCGCTAGGGGCTTCACCTTACTCTGGTATACAATCCGGGAACCGGTGCGTGAGAGACACCGGAGAGAGACCCGCTCCGGGACCCAAAGGTCTCCGGAGCTTGAGAGAACGAGGGAGAACCCATGAAAATCGCACTGACGACGATCGCTATCGCATCCTTGAGCACGGGCGCGCTCGGGGGCGATCCCTGGGTCGTCACGACCGACGATTCGTTCAACAGCTTCGGCGCCGAGATGCCCTACGGGGACGGGAACCTGAACGAGAACTTCACCATCGCGCGCACCACCGACTCGTTCGGTGATATCGAGATCGGGCTCAAAGCCAAGGAACGCTTCGTCGGCCCGATCAGCAATGTCGGGAGCCGCTACTTCGCGGAGGTCGGTTCGCCCAACAACGACGGACGCGCCTCGTGGAACATCGACTACGGGTTCGCGCTCCCCCAAGCAGCGCTCCCCTCCAACTACACCCTGCTCCTGAACGTGGACTTCGACGCCGGGTTCGGATCCACGAGCTTCGTGACCCTCGACATCACCCAATCGCTCGAGAACTTCTTCCAAAACGTCAGCTCCGGCGGCGATTCGCAGAACCTCGACTTCGGATTCTGGGGGACCACCACCTCCGGACCCCTGATGCTCGATCTCGACGCGTCGGGTCACATCGTGTTCGATGCTGATGCGCTCGGGGAGTACGACATCAACATGGAGCTCTACAACCCGGCCGGATCGCTGCTCGCGCGGACGGACATCGTCGTCGAGGTCGTCCCGGCCCCCGGCGCGATGGCGCTGCTCGGTCTCGGCGCGCTCGGTGTGTCCCGCCGTCGTCGCTGATCCCGCGCGTCAGCGCTGACCCCCCCCACGTTGCAGAGAACCCCGGCTTCGGTCGGGGTTCTTTCGTTGCGCCCGAGCGGACCCCTCAGTTTTCAGGCGATTCCAGAACCGTTCTTCCGCTCACCCATCGTTCCGTGTACCATCTCCGCTCAAGGAGCTTGTGAACGATGAAGAGAATCCTCGCCCTGTGTTCGCTCGCGCTGTGCGCGTTCGCGATGACCGCCGCTTCCCCCATCGCGCCCCGCCCCAACGGGATGGCGCACGACCGGCCCACGCGCCACATGCTCGTGGGCGCGACGATCCATGTCGCTCCGGGGGAAACCCTCGATCCCGAGCGCAACCCAGCGATCCTCATCGAGGACGGGGTCATCGTCGGGGTCCTTCAGTCGGCCGACACGGCGCGCCTCAAGCCGGGCTTCCAGGTCCACGAACTCACCAAGGACCACCACATCTACGCCGGGTTCATCGACTCGTATGTTGAGGTCGAAGCGCCCTCGATCGATCGTTCGTCCCCCGGCGCGCACTGGAACCGGATGGTCACCCCCCAGCGCGACGTGCTCGACGGCTCCGGGCTCACGAACGACCAGCTCGAATCGCTCCGCAAGGACGGCTTCACCAGCGCGATGATCGCGCCCCGTGACGGGGTCTTCCGTGGGTGGACGGCCGTCGTCTCGACGGGTTCCCCCCTGAGCGATCCGTCCCTCGGAAATCCCCCGGTCCACAAAGCCCGCGCGGGACAGGCGCACGGGTTCGATCGGACAAGCTGGCGCGAAGCGGACTACCCGACCTCGCACATGGGTGTGATGGCACTGCTCCGTCAGACCTTCGCCGACGCGCAGACCCGCGCGGGGAACACGAAGAACCGCAGCGACGACTCGTGCTTGGACAGCATCAATCCTAAAGACACGATCCTCTTCTACGACACGAATCAGGAACTCGAAGCCCTCCTCGCCGACAAGGTCGCGCAGGAGTTCGACCACAAGAACCTCGTCATCGTCGGGAACGGCGCGGAACATCGCCGACTGAGCGCCTTCGTCGAGATGGGTCACCCCGTCATCGTTCCCCTCCACTTCCCCGAAACCCCGAAGGTCATGACGATCGAGGACTCGGACCGGGTGGGATTGGCCGCGCTCCAGCACTGGGAACGCGCCCCGGCCAACGCGCGTTGGCTCCACAACTCCGGTGTTCCGGTCGCGCTCACCTCGAGCAAGCTCCGGAAGGGCGAGAAGTTCTGGACCAACCTCCGCAGCGCCATCGAGAAGGGTCTCCCCGAAGACGACGCGCTCGCGATGCTCACCACCAACCCCGCTGAGATCCTCGAGCTCAAGAACCAGGGCACGATCAAGAACGGGAACATCGCGAACCTCGTCGTCTCGAACGGCGATCTCTTCGATCCCGAATCCAAAGCGTTCATCATCGACACCTGGATCGACGGACGACAGCACACGATCAAGGACGACACGGACACCAGTCTCGACGGCGAATGGCTCGTCTCGATCCCCGGCGCCTTCTTCACCATGACCATGTCCATCGACGGCGACTCCGTCTCGATCACGGACCCCGGGGACGGGACCGACAACGACCCTCCCTACTCCGCCGACGCGAAGCACGTCTCCATCAAGGACGGCGCGATCTCCTTCACCACGGAGGACAAAGACGACGGCACAGGGATCTACGTCATGAGCGGCACGCGCCTCCCCGACGGCACGATCCGGGGGAGCGGGCTCGCGCCGGATCAATCCCCGTTCCAATGGACGGCGAACCGGACCGGGGATGTGGTCTCCATCAAGGACTTCAGCGGCACCTGGAACGCGACCCTCGCTGAGAAGTTCGAGCTGAGCTTCGACATCAAGGGCAAGAAGGTCACCGTCATCGAGCACATCGAAGACGGAGACGACATCACCCAGAGCGCAGAAGAGGTCGTGTTCGATTCCGGGACACTCCTGTTCGAGTTCGACCACACCCCCTTCGGGATGAAAGGAACGTTCAAGATCGTCCTCAACGCGCCCAAGGACGACGCGCTCTTCGGGGCGGGTGAACGACCCGACAAGCAAGCGTTCGCGCTGACGGCCACCAAGGCGCAGGACGAACCCAAACCCGTCCACACCCTCCCCGATCTCCCCGACGCGCCCTTCGGCCCCTACGCCTTCGACGAGATCCCCGCGCAGAAGTCCGTGCTCATCACGGGCGCGACGATCTGGACCCAGAGCGACGACGGGGTCCTCGAAGACGGATGGATCCTCATCCGGAACGGGACCATCCACTCCGTCGGGGCCGGGGAATATCCGAAGATCGCCGTGGACGAAACCATCGATGGCGAAGGGCTCCATGTCACCCCGGGCCTCATCGACGCGCACTCCCACACAGGGCTCTTCCGTTTCGGGGTCAACGAGTCGGGTCAAGCCGTGACGTCCGAGTGCCGGATCGCGGATTCCCTCGACCCGGGACACATCGGGTTCTACCGGGAGCTCGCGGGTGGTCTGACCGCCGCCAATCTCCTCCACGGATCCGCGAACCCCATCGGGGGACAGTCCCAGACGATCAAGCTCCGCTGGAACTCGGCGCGACCCGGGGACATGCACTTCGAGGATGCCAAACCCGGGATCAAGTTCGCGCTGGGTGAGAACGTCAAGCAATCCAACTGGGGCGACGACAAAACCACGCGCTACCCCCAGACGCGCATGGGTGTCGAGACCATGTTCCGTGATCGCTTCACCAAGGCGCGCGAGTACGCCGAGCGTTGGGAGCTGTGCACAAAACTCATGAAGCAGATGGGTTCCGACGCGCAGAGTGCTTTCGCTCCTTACGGGCGACTTGGCGGCGCAGGAGAAGGGAACCGATACACGATGTCCAGCGTCACCCTGGACGATCTTCAAATCGAATGGCTTGATGGTGAGTTCAAACGTGCGGGGTTCGATGGCTACAAGCCCATGCACGTCGACCTCGAGCTCGAGGCCCTTGAAGAGATCATCGCCGGCGAGCGTCTCGTGCACTGCCACTCGTACCGTCAGGATGAGATCCTGATGCTCTGCCGGATCGCAGAAGAGTTCGATTTCAAAATCGGGACCTTCCAGCACGGGCTCGAGACCTACAAGGTCGCCGAGGTCGTGAAGGAACACGCGATCGGCGCCTCCATCTTCTCCGATTGGTGGGCCTACAAGGTCGAAGTCCAGGACGCGATCCCCTTCGCCGGCCCGATCAACTACGCCGTGGGTCTGAACACCTCGTTCAACTCCGACTCCGACGACCTCGCGCGTCGGATGAACGTCGAAGCCGGGAAGGCTTTCAAATACGCAAAGATGTCCGGGATCGACATGTCCGAACAGGACGCGCTCGCGTTCGTGACGACGAACCCCGCGATCCAGCTCGGGATCATCGACCGGGTCGGGACCCTCGAGAAAGGGAAGGACGCCGACATCGCGATCTGGAGCGGGAACCCCCTCTCCTCCCTCTCGCGCTGCGAACGCACCTTCGTCGATGGCCGGACGTACTTCTCGATCGACGACGATCGAGCCCATCGTGAGCGCATCCGCGCGGAGCGCGAACGTCTGATCCAGCTCGTCCTGCGCGACGGGAAACCGGCCGACAACGGCGCGAGCACCAGCGGGGACCCCGACGACCTGGTCGATCCGGACACCCGGCGCGGGATCGGACGTTTCATCGAGCAATACAACCACTCCAACCAGGGCGACTGCGGCTGCAACGACCTGTTCTCCCACTACCACACGGGGTACTGAGCATGAACCACCACGGAACCCACACCATGACACGCTTCGCAACCACCATCGCCGCGTCGCTCCTCACGAGCAGCGCGTTCGCGCAGGACCTCGCGCCGGCCGCCCCCGCGCAGGAGCACCCCGTGTTCCTCGTCGGCGCGACCGTGCACACGATCTCGGGAGACACGATCGAGAACGGGGTCGTCTCCTTCAACGAAGGGATCATCGGGCTCGTCGGACGCGCCGAGGAGATCATGCCGCGCATCTCGCTCGGACCCGATACCCAGATCATCGATCTCTCGGGTCATCACATCTACCCGGGTCTGATCGACTCCGTCACCGTGCTCGGGCTCGAGGAAGTCTCCGCCGTCCGCGCGACCCTCGACAAGAACGAAGTCGGGTCCATGACCCCCGAGGTCCGCGCGTACGTCGCTGTGAACCCGGACTCGACCGTCATCCCCACAGCGCGCACGAACGGGGTCCTCTCCTTCGGGGTCTTCCCGACCGGAGGCCGGATCCCGGGTCGCGCGTCCATCCTCGTCGCTGATGGATGGACCACCGAAGACCTCGCGCTTAAGCGTGACGCCGGGGTCATCATCAACTTCGACCCCGACAACACCGACGAGCTCGACCGGATCTTCGACCAAGCCGTCTCCTACGCGCAGCACCACGACGGGATCGATCAGAAGCTCGAAGCGCTCACCACCGTGCTCCCGAGCACCGAGAACCGGAACCCGATCTTCGTCCTCGCAAACTCCTTCAACCAGATCACCGGCGCGATCCGCTGGGCGCAGTCGCGCGATCTTGACCCCGTCATCGTCGGGGGACGCGACGCGCACCTGTGCACGGACCTCCTCATCGAGACCGACACCCCCGTCATCATCGGGGGCGCATTCAACTTCCCCAAACGCGCCGACTCCCCCTACGACGAGCCCTACTCTCTCGCGCACAAGCTCGAGAGCGCCGGGGTCCAGTGGGCGCTCACCATGTCGGGACGTTTCGCGCACGAACGCAACCTCCCCGACGCCGCCGCCATCTGCGTCGCGCACGGGCTCGACCACGAAGCAGCGCTCAAGGGAATCACCCTGAGCGCCGCGCAGATCCTCGGGGTCGATGCACAGATCGGGTCCATCGAGCAGGGCAAGCACGCCACCCTCATCATCGCCGACGGCGACATCCTCGATGTCCGCACCACCCTCAGCGGCGCGTACATCCACGGGCGCTCCATCGACCTGTCCAACAAACAGACCGAACTCCGCGATACCTACATGGAGAAGTACGAGCAGCTCGGGATCGTCGAGGACGGGAAACTCAAAGACTGATCCCCCGATCAGTTCTGCTCGGACATCCCGACCTCGACCTCGAACGAGTCGGAGATCGCGTTGACCGATCCGTCCGCGCGAGCCGTCCGGAACTGGAGGCGCACCATCCCGCGTCCCTCCGTCTCGAACCACCCCGGGACCCCGCTGAACACGAACCGATAGGTGCGCGTCACGGAATCGAAGTACGACACGTTCGTCTTCGAGTCCCGGATATCCACATCCCAGGTCACCCCGCGTCCGCCCTGCCCCCCCACGGGCTCCATCGTCGCGCGCACCGTCCCCAGCGCCTTGATCGTGTCCCCCCACCCGTCGTTGAGTTCCATGTGGAGCACCAGTCGGGTCTCGCCCTCCACACGCTCCGTGTGGGTCAACGGATGGACCCGCATCCGAGCCGTCGAGAACGGCCCCGGGATCGTCATCCCCTCGTCCCCGCGCACGTACTCCTCCCGGATCACGAGCCCGCGCTGACACGACGACATCGCGAGACACGAGATCAGGACCGGGATCACAGGAAGCGTGCGCACACACGATGCTAGACCCCCTCACCCGACCCGACGACGCGCGACTTCAGCGCCTCCACCAAACCCCGTTGCCCCGCTTCGAGCAGGGAAAGCGCGCGGGTGTTGTCTCTCACGATCTCGATCAGCGCCCCCCGATCGTCGAGCTGACCGATCAGCTTCTCGTGCGCCTGGGTCAGCTGCTCCTCCCGTTTCGCGCTCGCGCGACGCTCGATGAGCCACATCGCCCCCATCACCCCGGCGACCCCGAACTGCGCCAATGTCTCCATCATCGTGTCCTCCATCAAGGCCCCGTCTCCACCACCCCGAACAGCGCGCGGTACGACATCGAGTACACCCGACCCCGCTCGACCGACCCGATGGGCTCGAACTCGATCAGATACACATCGTCCCACTCGTGCCCGTGCTGGTCCTCCAGGGTCCCCGACGGATCCGAGAACCCCGCATGGTCCAGGATCGCGTCGCGCTCCGACCACAACCCGGATTCGCTCGACGACACGAGCCGACCACGGACCTCGATCCGGAGCTCGCGCTCCCCGATGATGATCGACCCCGTATCGAACACATCGTTATTCGCGATCGAATCCGGGAGCACCACGCGCCCCTGTCTCCACACCACAAACGAATGAGGCCCGCTCCCGAACAGATCATCCCCACGAAAGCTCGACGACATCATCCACCCCCGATCACACGGATCGGCGAACTCTCGCCGTCCAAACTCACCCCGACGAACCGGATCTCGCGCCTCGTCCGATCCCCGAGCACCGCATACCCCACGCTCTGCACCACCACATCCACCTCGATCCGGCGCGCGAGCGCATCACTCCCTGGGGTCACCTCGACCACAAGCTCCCCCATCGACCCGAGCTCCGGAACCTCCAGCTCCGTCCTCGACACGGACTGCACAACCGTCGCCGTCGTCTTCCTCCGGACCGAATCCGCGAACATCAGCTCGGGACCCTCCTCCCCCCAGGACTCCGCCATATCGAGCGAGAACGAATCGATCGTCACCCGTTCCACATCCCCGAACCTCTGACCATCGAACTCCACCGAGCTCGGCCGAAGCACCACCATCGCTCACCCCCTCGTCAGCACAAACGTGTTCGGATGACGACGAGTCTCCGCGACCCCGTCCCCATCCAGATCAATCAGCACACTCACCCGACCCCGCTCGTTCGCAAACCGCTCCCTGTACCGCGCCGCGCGATCCGCGAACCCCTCGCCCCCACGACCCGGCGCCCCCGCGCTCGCATAGATCAGGTGCAGCGCCCCCAGCGCTTCCAATCGCACCAACGACTCCGGGTTCAGCACCGCGCTCGCATCCAAACCCTGCGGATCGTCCGGATCGATCCCGAGCATCGCCAGCACCTGACGATGCACGATCCCCAGCTGAGGCCGGAACGTGTACACCTCCACCCCCACCCCCGTCATCGACCCGGGACCGATCGGGTCCGACTCCCCGTCCCCCAGGACCAGCGACACCGTCGCCGTCGTCGCGCTCAGCACCTCCACGACCTCGACCACCGTCGAGTCCACACTCACGATGTCCCCTTGCGCAATCCCCGAGTCCACAAACGAACCCGACCCGATCGTCAGCGTCGTCCCGCTCACCGACCCCGTCGTGCTCAATCGCCGCTGACCCGACCACGCCACATCCCGGAGCAGCCCGGGCTCCATCGCCACCAGATCCCGATCCTTCGCGAACATCCTCACCCCCTTCATATCAGAACACACCGTTCAAACCCGGGACGCGCCTTGAAGCGCGCCCCGAGCGCCCCGGTCCCCCAACCGGAGCCCCCACGTTCATCGCGCCCCTCTCAGGACGCACCAATCAGATCACACACCGAGCCCGGAGATCACCCCGTGCGCGTTCTCGTTCTTGAACTCGAGCGTGTACTCCCCGATCACCTGACCGCTGATCGCATCCCCCGTCGCCGCCAAGGGCTTGTAATGGAAACTGCGCCCCTGGAGTGGGAGCACCCCGACCCTTGACGAATCGAGCAAGAGCACCGAATCCGTCGGCATCCAGCGCGACATGATCACCCGGCACACCCCGAAATCACTCTCGTACACACTGATCATGTCCGAGTACGTCTGGTCATCCGGGAGATACGCGCGAGACCCCGTCGCGAACGAGTTGATCTTCCGCTTCTGCGCACCACCCACCACGATCGTGTCCACACCCCCACTCGAGTTGTCCCAGATCGCCTTGAGCGCCGCATTCAGCACCGCTTCGCTCAACTCGTCATCACCCGCACCTTCCCCGTCCGGGATCGCGCCCACCCCGGGCTCGAACACGTTCGTCTCGAGCGAATGAAGAATCCCGTTCATCGATCGGCGCACCGACCCCGACCCCTGCTGCGTGCTCGAAGGCGCAACCCCGTTGATCACACAGTTCTCCAGATCACGCAAGAGCTCGCGCATCCGCTCCTGCTTCTGGTAGTCCACCTCATCGCTGATCCCATACGCGCGGCTCGCCTGGAGCGAACCCGACACCTCGATCCCGCTCGTGAAAATCTGGGTGTAGTTGCTCTTCCGGACGCGCGTCGTAAACCGTGCCGCCGGCGCATCATCACCCTCCAGCGCCGCGTTCCCCAGAATCTCGAGCACCATGTTGTCAACAAGCGTCGCCGCCGTCGTCCCCCCGTACCCGCGCACCACCCCGATGAACGAACCACCCGTGTTCACCTCATCGATCAGCATCACCTCGCTCGACCCCTGCGGCCGAACCAGATCCCCCACCCGGAACACCCCCGTGTCGTCCACGATGATCCCCGTCGCGCTCTGCGCGTCCGGCGTAAAGCTCGACTGGTTGATCCGCCCCGAGTTCGCCAAGAGCGAATCCTCGATCCACTCGTGCACCGTGGACATCGCCGCTCGCTTCGGATCACCCAGATGATCCAGCAACGGCGTCTCGAACGGACTCACGATCCCGATGATGTCGCTCACATCCTCAACCAGCTCCGGCAGATCCGCCCCGCCCCCATACGTCGCTTTCCCAGTAAACGCCATGCAAAACCTCCCCGCGCTCCTCGCGCATCAAGTCCTCAGTCCAATCCCTTCAACACCCGATCCCTCAACCCCGACGACGAGCCCGCAGATACCGGAGCAGCTCGTTCCGATCCCCGGACGAACGCGCACTCTGCGCCAGGTCCCCCAGGTCATCCTCCGATCGGGTCCCGCGCTCGAACGCACTCATCGCCCCCGATCCCCGACCCCGATGCGCCGGATCATCGCACACAAACAGGAACGGCTTCCGCGCCCGAAGCTCCCGCACCGCGATCGCCACATCCGGCTCATCCATCTCCGAGATCGCCGCCTCCGTCAACAGATGCGCCGTCTCCAGATCAATCGCCTGCGCCGACGTCAGCTCGCGCTCGATCATCGCCCTCCGCTCCGTCATCGCGACCGTCTCCTGCGCCCGCGCCAGCTCCGTCTCGAGCTCATCGATCCGATCGTGACACGCGCCAAGCTGAGACTCCGCCTCCTGCGCCCGCGCCTTCCAGACCAGCTCCTCACTCAGCTCCGGAGGGTCCTGCGCCTCCGGCGCTTCACCCCCACCGTTCCCCCCGAGCAATCCACCACCACCCGAATCTTTAATCATCAGATCCTCCAATCACTCCGTGTACATTCACCCACTCAAACCACACCCGGGTCCTCGTCATCGAGCCCCAGCGCATCGAGCACCGCTTCCTCATCCGCACCAATATCAAGCTGCTGCTGCGCCCGTTCGAGCTCCTCGAAGTCCCCGATCGGACCCAACGCCCCGAACCGAACGCGCACCCCGCGCTCCGATTCCTTCGTCCTCAGAACCCCAGCTTCATCGAGCGCCCTCAGCACCAACGCACTCACCTGTTCCAAGCCGCGCCCGTACGTCACCCGTTTCCGCTTCGTCCGCGCGATCAGCCCCATCAGGGTCACCCGGAGCGCGTTCGCGCTCGACAGGTTCCCCAGCTTCGCCTTCACCACACCCCCAGCCAAGGGAGGCACCCCCGACACCTTGTCCATCGCCTCCCGGATCTCCTCGATATGACGATCCTCGCTCGGGCTCGAAGCATCCCCCCCGAACCCCACGATCGTCGCGTCCGGATTGTCCGTGCTCCACACCGTCCCGGGACCCACCGCGCTTCCATCGAACCCCTCGATCCCCCGCGCCAGATACATCTTGAAACTCTGAAGCGTCACCCGATTCGCGCGATCACTGAGCCGCGTGTTCAGTTCGTCCTGAAGCGGGATCAACGCCTCCACTTCCCCGAGCCCCGAATACACAAACGGCTGGCTCACATTCTGGATATGCACCACCGGCACAACCCCGCGCAGATACACCCGATCCCCCGACCCCACGCGCACCCCGTCCTCGTACACCACCGACCCATCGCGTGTGATCAGCTCCGTCGATCCCTTGATCGATCCCCCACCGTCCTTCTTCCCGCGCCCCCGGAGACGCGCCAACGCCGACCTCGACACCGAACCTCTCTCATCCTCCCCTGATCCCCGATCCACATGCACCACATACGCGCCGATCTCCCGATAGTCCGACTCATCCAGCACCGGGATCCCCCGCCGCGCTTCGACGAGTTCAATCGACACCGCTTCGTGCGCGTCCTCCACCCCAGCGCCAGCAAGCTTCGCCTCGTCCACCCGGACCACCAGATCCACATGACCGAACACGTGCCCGAGCGTCGCCAGGTCCTGCATCAGCGCAATCCCCCCGCTCCGCTCCCACACCCGTTCGAGCACCCCCTCGATCATGTCGCGCATCCATTTGCTCGAAGCCAACGACCCGATCCGCACGGGCTCCCCGAACATGAAGTCCACCATCGCCGCGATGCGCCACCCGATGTCGTTCTCGATCACCACCTCACGACGATGGCGCTCCGCCCCCACCCCATCGACCCGGGCCCCCCTCACGCGCCTCGGGAGACCGATCTCCTGCGCCATCCGATACCACCCGACCTGAGAGTCCCCCCCGACCGCCGACCCCGATCGCCCGACCAGCTCGAGCGGGTTGCGAAAGTACGACCAAAGCCGCTCCATCACCGGCAGACCCCGAGCACGGTGCGCACCCACAAGCGCCGCAACCGCCGTATCCACCCGATCCGAATCCTTCGACAACACCGCCCCGAGCTGATCAGACATTCCCGCCTCCACTTCCCTCCGTGCAACATCGCACGTTCACCCCATGGCGCACCCGACCCGGTTTGTGCGCACAATCCCCGTCACTGCGCGCGCAGAAAAAACGCGCAACCCCATGAGCCGCACGCACTAAAGATTCTTTTCAACTTCTCAGAAACGCACCCGTCCCGCGCACCAATCTGTGCGCACAAACCGGGTTACTCCCCAGACCGATCACACCCGATCAGAGCACCTCGACCCGAGAGTACTGATCCAGATTCACCGTGACCAGCTCCCCGTCATCCTTCTTCAGCTCCAGACGATCGAGCCACAGCTTCTTGTCCTTCGCGTGCGCGAACCACGACCCCGTCTTCTGCTGACCCATCCGGAGGATCACCCCCTCGACACTCGTCGTCTCCGTCCCGCGCAGACGAACGATCTGTTGGACCACCCGAACGCGCGACCCGATGTCGTACCCCCCCTCGCGCGCCTCGTGATGCATCCCGTTCTCCACACCGCCGTGATCGATCTCAGTCGTGCTCATAGCTCATTCTACCTCACCCAGCCGACCAATCTCCGCCCCGATCGCCGCCGCCGTCGCTTCCGCCTCCCCCGAGCTCGGCGCCTCCACGATCACCCGCATAATGGGCTCCGTATTGCTCGCCCGCACATGCGCCCACACCCCCTTCTCGTCCCAATCCACCCGGATCCCGTCCTGGAGATCCACCCGAGCCGACGGATCCCCCCCGTACACCTCCGCCAGGTGTTCCACCACCGGCCGCGCATCCTCCTTCTTCGCCAGCCCCGACTTCGACTTCAGGATCGTGTACCCCTGCGCCCGCACCTCATCCGTCGGACCCATCCCGTTCACCATCCCCACCAGCTCCGACACCGACTTCCCAGTCCGCGCCATCAGCGACAGCACCAACCCCATCCCCGACAACGAATCGCGCACATACGTCACCTCCGGCCAGATCACCCCGCCGTTCCCCTCACCCCCCAAGACCACATCCCGACCCTCACCCTTGAGCCGCTTCATCGCCTCCACCACATTCGCCTCACCGACGGCCGTCCTCACAACCTCCCCCCCGTAGTGCTTCGCCACATCGTCGATCATCCTCGACGTAGACAAGTTCACCACAAACACCGGCTTCCCCGCACCCGCGCCTTTCCCCATCCGCGCTTCCATAAGCGCCATCGCGCACAGCACCAACGTGTACTCCTCCCCGATGTACGCGCCCGTCTCATCCACAATCGCCAACCGATCCGCATCCGGATCCTGCGCAAACCCCACATCCGCCTTGATCCCGGGCACCACATCACACAACCCACCCGCACCCGACAGATTCTCCTTCGTCGGCTCAGGGGTGTGAGGAAAGATCCCTGAATCATCACCATGAAGTTGGACCGAATCGATCAACAGCATCTGCATCAACTTCTCGACTGCAACACTCCCAGAAGCATTCACCGAATCGAGCACGACCCGCTTACCAGTGAAAGCCGTTGCGCGATCGTTGATCCCAAGCCCAACTTCTGCAATCTTGTCAGAAACTAAGCCGACATGGATCGCGCACGATCCGCTGTCCTCGAAAATCCGCTCACCAACATCATGAGGCTCAACATAGCGGATCTCATCGCTCTGGAACGCATTGACAATCTCAACCGCTTCAGCAGCAAATGGAGCATTGAACATCTCACCATCCGCAAGCAAACACTTCAACCCGTTCCATTCACCAGGATTGTGACTCGCGGTAACGATCATCGCAGCGACACACCCTTTCGCTGCCGCAATCACACCCGCCGAAGGCGTCATCTGCACATCACAATCCCAAGCATCACACCCGACCGATCGCAGCCCCGCGCATACGGCATCCAAAAAGACACCACCCCCAGCACGACCATCCCGACAAACCAAAACCCGCGGCATCTCATCCCCAGATTTCTCGCGCAACCACGATCCAAAAGCCCCCGCATACCGAACCGCAACCTCCGGCGTCAGATCCTCCCCCACAATCCCCCGCAAACCACTCACACCCAGAATCAAACCCGAACCATCGCCCATCTCGCACCTCCATTGATCGTCCCGAACCATACGGCACCTCCCACCCAAAGATCGCCCCTATCCTGCGCTCCCATGATCGACACCATCATCAACGCACTCTCCCTCAACAAATACTTCGGCCTCGACATCGCCGCCGCCACCTTCATGTTCCTCTCCATGTACCGCCTCGGACACCACCACAAGGACGGCTTCGCCCTCGGCGCCCTCGCCTCCATCTGCTGGATCGCCTTCAACATCCTCGCCGACTCCCCCGCCGGAGTCATCGCCAACGCCATCATCGCCGCCATGGCCTTCCGCTCCCTCTTCCTCTGGAACAAACCCAACACCCCCAACCAACCCCAAAGCGAGTCCTGACCATGTACGCCATCCAAGTCGCGCACGAGTTCTGCGCCGCCCACGCCCTCACCATCGCCGGGTCCAAAGAACCCATCCACGGCCACAACTTCAAAGTCAAAGCCCGGATCGAAACCAAAGAACTCGACCACGACGGGCTCGTCTGCGACTTCCACACCGCGCACGAAACCCTCGTCGATATCTGCGAACCCTTCAACAACAACAACCTCAACGAGATCCTCCCCTTCGACCGGACCAACCCCAGCGCCGAATACATCGCGCGATTCATCGCCGACGAACTCGCCGACCGACTCGACAGCGCCATCGCCCCCGCGCGCGTCCACTCCGTCTCCGTCACCGAAGCCCCGGCCTGCGTCGCGACCTACACCCGGGACTAACCCCCTCTCCCAACTCCGATAAGCACCCCACGCGCACATTCCGCGCCCTCTTCATTCACAACGCGCCAAGACACACACCCAACCCCACACTCACACAAAACCCACCCCGATCGGGTGTCGATCTCATGCGCGCATCAGGACACAACGCCGTGTCCCGAACACCCGAACCACGCATCGAAAGGTCCACACCATGAGCTACTTCTTCACCCCGTTCAACTCCTTCCCCGGCTTCCAAGGCTTCTCCAACTGGAACCAGGGCTGGAACCAGGGCTGGAACCAATCCTGGAACCAGGGCTACAACTGGAACACCCCCTTCAACTTCTCCGGGTACAACAGCTTCCCCGGCTTCAACTCATTCCCCGGCTTCCAGGGCTTCCAGAACTGGAACTGGAACACCCCCTTCAACTGGAACTGGAACAACCCCTTCTTCGCCCAGTCCTCCAGCTGGAACAACGCCTTCCCCTTCGCCGGCTACAACACCCCCTTCGGGTTCGGCTTCAACTTCCCCTACGCCTTCAACTACTGGAACAACGAAAGCCCCGAATCCGCCAAGTCCAACTTCCCGAACACCCCCTTCGGCTTCAACCCCTTTGCCGGCGCCCCCGCCACCAACAACACCCCCGTCCCCCAAGCCGCCTGATCCGCGACCACTCCGCGATCATCGAGACCCGCGCCCCCAAAGGCGCGGGTTTCTCATGCGCCCACCACACTCATTCCCCACCCACAAACTCGATCGAGAAATGCGCCCCCCGCGCGTACCACGAGCGCATCACCTCGTCCACCTCCGCGCCCCCGATCCGCGCATAGTCCTCACCGATCGACCACAGCGTCTCCACGTCCTGACCGAACATCCCGAGCATCGCCAACCGACGCGCCCAGTACGAGGGCTCCTCCGAAGTCCGCGCGAGCGATCTCGTGATCCGATCCCGAGCCCACCCCATCTCTCCCTCCGTCACCCCCGTATCCACCAGCTCCGCCGTCACCTCCCCGATCAACCCCAACGCCCGTTCCGCATCCCCGGGCTCACACCCCACACGGACCGCCACATACGCGTGCCCCGGTGTCAGATCCGACAACACCAGCACCCCGTACACCCGATCACCGAGCCCCTCCGACTCCGCCGCCTTCCGCACCCGTTCCCCGAGCACCATCGATCCCACCACGAGCGTCCGCACCTGCGCCAAGTCCCGCGCATCGCCGGCCGAGAACCCCATCGCCACCCCCGACCACCCCGAGGGATCCTCCACCCGGACCACACCGCGCCGAGCCGCGCCGTGCTCCAACTCGTGCACCGCACACACCCCGTGCTCGTTGTCCACCACCGCGCCCAGAATCGGCGCCACCACCCCGAGCGACGACTCCGCATCCTCGCCCGTCACGAGCCCGATCTCCACGAGCCCGTCCCGGACCGCATCCCTCCAGAACGACAACGCCGAACGCGCATCCACCCCCTCCCCGAGCACCCGCGCCGACCGGACCCCCGGATCCTCACCCATCGCCCGCGCGATCCCGAGCTCCAGCGCGCTCTTCGACATCCCAACCGCAATCTCCCCGCGCTCCGCCTCACCGCGCACCGCCCCGACAAGCGACGGGTCCACCCGAAGATCCATCAGCAACGCAAACGCGAGCTCCGCGCACCGCTCGAGCGACGAACCCGGACCCTCGATCTCGATCATCACGGACCGGACCGAATGCTCCACGCGCACCGAAAGCCCGTACTCACGCATCAGCGTGCGCATCTCCGGATCGAGCCGGGACCGGATCGTCGTCCCCTCGATCGCACGAACCAGCACATCCTCCACCCCATCCATCGACTCGTCCGGCGCTTCCCCGAACCACACATGCACCGCGAGTGTCGCGCGATCCCCCGAGGACCCCATCGACCGATGACGGACCCACACCCCGTTGCTCAGCCGCGCCTCGACCACCCCCGAAGCCCCGTGCGAACGAACCTCCTCCACCCGACCCCCAGCGCGGATGTTCTCCACGATCGACCCGTGCATCGCTTCCACCCAGCGCTCACCGATGGGTTCCGGGTCTTCCCGCATCGCCGCGCGCACAACACGCGCGACCTCGTCCCTCGACACCCCCTCCCTCGAATCCAGCGCCACCACCACCCCGGGCTCACCCTCCCCGATAAGCGACACGATCATCGCATGAACATCCGACTCCGACACCCGATCCACACACCCCGGCGCACTCGAGAGCACCGACCCCAGATCCACAAGCTCACGCCCCGCGCTCATCATCCACACAAGCGAACGCGCCCGATCCCGCGCCGACGACCTCGACCACGCTTCTCCCTCCGACACCAACCGCTGGGTCAGCGAAGCGCGAGCCCGATCGAGCTCCTCCCCCACCACCCCGTCGCGCACGAGCCGGGTCCGCTCCACGATCAGCGCCCGAAGCGCCTCCTCCCACCCATCCCCCTCCATCTGCACCACCATCTGCGCAAACCGCGCCTCCGAAGTGATGTCCCCCACCTGCACACCCGCAATCGTCACCTCCCCGAGCTCCGCACGAACCACACGATTCACCCTCGAGCGCATCGCCTCACCGGCCAACGCGATCGTCACCAGCTCATCGAGCGATCCCTCGTCCAGCACCTCGATCGTGTTCTCCCCGAACCACACAAGACCGAGCTCCGTCCCATCGAGCCGCGCATCATGCGCCGTCGCAATCCGACCCCCGACCCGAGCGGCCCCGAGATCCACCCCCTCGAACGCGCCCCGATCATCGCGCACCACATCCCCGAACACCGACCCCGCGCGATCTACCACCCACCCCGAATCCACATCCCCCACCACGAGCACCGTCATCGCCCCCGCGCGCCACGCGCGCCCCATGTACCCACGGACCGCGCCCAGGGTCAGCCCCTCGAACACCTCAGCCGTCGGCTCCGACACCCGCGCGAGCCCCGACCCACCCATCAAGTCCTCGAGCCATCCCGCGCGCAAATGCATCCCCACATCCTCGCGCTCGCGCGTCTCGATCGATACACGCACCGATTCCAACGCTCGCTCGATCGAACGATCCCCCACCGATCCCCCACGCGCGATCCGCGCACACACCCCCATCGCGCGCTCCATCTCCTCCCTCGTCGATCCCGACATCGTCAGCGCCAGCGCGGCCCGGAGCGCCATCACCCCCTCCGACTCCCCCGAGTCCAAACCCTCGACCGTCATCCCCGTGAGCGCAAAAGCCCCCGGATCCCGTTCCGAAAGCTCATACAACAACGCCCGCATCGCCACCATCGCCGCCCCACGCTCCCCCCCCCCCCCCCCCCCCCCCCCCCCCCCCCCCCCCCCCCCCCCCCCCCCCCCCCCCCCCCCCCCACCCCCCCCCCCCCCCCCCCCCCCCC